>JAABUL010000399.1_pt1 | contig 93165 bp, 99 predicted proteins | sample 5559151 | NCBI WGS metagenome assembly JAABUL01 (sample SAMN10711876, study PRJNA513368) | rock metagenome | isolation source: Antarctica rocks | place: Antarctica: Victoria Land, Pudding Butte sud | reverse complement strand
ATCGCCAACCTCAAGACCTGGCGGACCCTCCACACCGACTACCGCAGACCCTTCGAAACATTCGCAACAACCATCACCGCAGTCCTCGGACTCGAATTCTTCAGAACGGTCGGTGAATAACCCTCACAGCCTGCTGCCGGGAAAGCGAATCCTGTGGTGGGGCGACCTGAACGGCCGCATATCCGGCGGGACCGAGGGTCGTGGTGCACTCGCGGGCAATCGACGGCCAATTCCACTCGAACAGATTGACCACGACACCGTGCGCAGCCATGGGCGCGCCGGGCCGAACGGTCGGTGCCGCCGTCATCGGTGCGGATTCTGGGGCCCCGGCCCGGGCGGGCGCGCTGCCGGACATCAACGGCAGAGCCGCCGCAACCAGCAGCGGCGCCGCGGCCAGCCACGCCCGGCGGGAACGACGGGAACGCTGCCGGACAGCCGGGCTTGCGACGGGGGACATCTCTGACATGGGTGCTCCTCCTTGAGCAGGCCGGCCGGCCGAACGCCGTCGGGGACGACAGTTGATCATGTTCCAGGCGTGCCGCCGTGGCAAGGCCCGCGAAGCCTTCAGTCGGCAATCCCGGGGGCGGCGGATCTCGGGGGTGGACGGCCGCAGGGTGGGCCGCGGGCGTGGTGGGACGGCGGGGTCAGGCGCAGTGAGCCGCGATCTCGGCGATCCGACGACCGGCCGGATACCCGGCCACGGCGTCCGGGAGGCGACCGTTACGTCCGGACAAGAGCACGGTCAACCGATCCCCGCCCCGGACACCGGCCCGGCCGTCGCGGCCGGAACCTCCGTCCCGGCTGGACCGCGGGGACGCTGCGGCCAGCCGGACCAGCGTCTGGCGCGCGACCGCGAGCGTCGAGTCGTGCACGGCCACGCCCGCAGGCAGTGCGGCGACGATCTGATCGCGCACCAGCGGGTAGTGGGTGCACCCGAGCACCACGGCGGCGACGTCGTCGCGGGTCCGCGCCACCGCTGCCGCGATCGCCGCCGCGATCCCGGGTTCGTCGCCGGACTCGATCGCGTCGGCGAAGCCCGGGCAGGCGACCTCCTGGACCGCAACGTCGGCGGCGAAGCGGGCGATCAGGGCCTGCTGGTAGGGGCTTCCCGTCGTACTGACCGTGGCCCACACCGCGACCGGACCGCCGCCGGCCGCAGCCGGGCGGATCGCCGGAACGGTCCCGATCACCGGGACCGCCGGCTCCAACCGGGCTCGCACCGTCGTCAGCGCGGTCACCGAGCCGGTGTTGCAGGCGATGACGACAGCGTCCGGGTGGTAGGCCAGCGCCGCGTCCACCCCGGAGAGCACCCGATCGGTGACCGAGGCCACCGACCGGGAGCCCCACGGCATGTGGTCCGGGTCCAACGACAGCACCAGCTCCAGCTCCGGCCGGGCGGCCAGCAGCGCATCGGCGAACCCCAGCAGTCCCAACCCGGAGTCGACCAGGGCAACCCGTTCCGCGCCGATACCACTCACCGGACCGCTCACCGATCCGCCGCCCCGTCGCCCGATTCGGTGACCGGCCGGACCAGATCCACCGAGTCGTTGCGCACATTGTTGACCGCCGTGGACACCTCGGTCGGGGTCATCCGCGGCTCCGGAACGCTGGCCACCAGCTCCCGGACCCGGTCCGGGTCCGTCAGCGACGGGTCCAACCAGTCCGCGGCCAGGTCCGGGCCCAGCAGTACCGGCGACCGGTCGTGGATGTGCCCCAGCGAGTCCGGGGCGGTCGTGGTGAGCACAGTGCACGACCACAGCCAACGGTCGGGGTTGTCGGGGTCCGCGGCCGGGTCCGGCCAGAGTTCGTAGAGACCGGCGAAAGCCAGCAGGCTGTCCCCGCGGTGCAGAAAGAACGGCTGCTTGGCTCGTTGGCCCGCCCGCTTCTCCCATTCGTAGTAGCCGTCTGCCGGGATCAGGCAGCGGCGCCGGGCAGCCGCGGCCTTGAACGCTGGTTTCGCGGTGATCGTCTCCGCGCGCGCGTTGATCAGGCGGGAGCCGATCGTGACGTCCCTGGCCCAGCTGGGGACCAGGCCCCACCGGGCCGTCCGCAGCTGCCGGACCGCGGCGTCGCCCGGGTGGTGGCGGGGTGCGCGTTCCAGCACCACCCGCACCGATTGGGTCGGCGCCACGTTCCAGCTGGGCGGCAGCTGCTCACCGACCGTCTCGGTCACCGCGAACGCATCGATCAGGTCCGCATCGGGCCGGGAGTTGGCGTAGCGCCCGCACATGCCCCCAGTCTGCGGGCAGCCAGCCCGCAGCGGCAGGTTCCACGGGCCGTCGCGCCGTCGCCCTTAGGTTTGGCCCATGCCAGCGCCCACAACGGACCCGATCCGACCGAAACGGCCCGTGGCCGCCGCCCCGTCCGTAACGGACTGACTGGAGTGTCCACCGCACTGGTCACCGGCGCCAGCGCCGGCATCGGGGCCGAATTCGCCCGCCAACTCGCCGCCCGCGGGGATGACCTGATCCTCACCGCGCGCCGCGTCGACCGGCTGAGCGCGCTGGCCGACCGGCTGCAGGCCGAGTACGGCATCGCGGCCGAGGTCATCGGTGCCGACCTGGCCGACCCGGCCGGGCTGGAGCGGCTGACCGCGCGACTGGACGACCCCGAACACCCGGTGGACCTGCTGGTCAACAACGCCGGATTCGGGCTGTCCGGCAGCTTCCTGGACCGCGACATCGCCGACGAGCTGGCGATGCTGGACGTGCTGGTCCGCGCGCCGCTGGTGCTGACCCGGGCCGCCGTGCCGCCGATGCTGGCCCGCGGGTCCGGAGCCGTGCTCAACGTGTCCAGCGTGGCCGGTTTCCTGCCGCGAGGGACCTACGGCGCGTCCAAGGCCTGGCTGACCAGCTTCACCGAAGGGCTGGCGGCCCAGCTGGTCGGCACCGGTGTGCGCGCGATGGCGCTGTGCCCGGGATGGGTGCGCACCGAGTTCCACGGCGCCGGAGACATCGACGCCAGCCGGTACCCCTCGATCAGCTGGGTCCCGGTGGACCGCCTGGTCCGCGATGCGCTGGCTGACCTGGCCCGCGGGACCGTGGTGTCCATCCCGACCCCGCTGTGGAAAGTGCTCAGCGGGGCACTACGCCACGCCCCGCGCGCGCTGGTCCGCCGCGTCGGAACCCAGGCCCGCTGATCCGCCGATGCATCCGGCGGCCCACCGCAGGGTGATACTTCCGCCGTGGGGTCGACCAGCTCGGAACCGGGCACGCCGTTGGACGACGAGCTCGGGCCCGACACGGTGACCGACGTCGAGCACCTGGCGGTCCGGGACCGGCTGCTGGAGCTGATCCGAGCCGACGCGGTGATCCGGGGGCCGGTGACACTCAGTTCAGGGCGGCGGGCCGACGCCTACCTGGACCTGCGCCGGATCACCCTGTCCGGGGTGGCGGCCCCGCTGGTCGGGCAGCTACTGCTGGAGCTGGTGGCCGACCTCTTCCAGGACCCGGGCGTCGACGCGGTCGGCGGGCTGACCATGGGCGCAGACCCGGTCGCGATCGCGATGTTGCACGCTGCGGCGGCGCAGGGCCGGACGTTGGATGCGTTCCTGGTGCGCAAAGCCGCCAAGGAGCACGGGTTGCAGCGTCAGGTCGAGGGTCCGGACATCGCTGGCCGTCGGGTCCTGGTCGTGGAGGACACCTCGACCACCGGAACGTCCCCGCTGATGGCCGTGCAGGCTGCGCGCGAGGCCGGTGCCGAGGTGGTGGCGGTCGCGACCATCGCCGACCGGGCGACCGGGGCCGCGCAGGCGTTCGCCGACGCGGGTCTTGCCTACCGCTTCGTCTACGGCGCGGACGAACTCGGGCTGTAGGCAGCTTCGGCTGGCTCACGGGGCGTGCCGGACTCGGCAGGCTCGCCGGGCGCCGCGGATCCCGCGGGCCGGCCGGGTTCGGCGCGCTCCGGCGCAGCATCGGCGAGCGACCGGGCACGGCGCCGGTGGCGCAGCAGCTCGATCGCGGGCGGGGTCACCGACACCAGCACCATGACGATGAGCAGCACCTCGACATTGGTCCGGATGAAGGCGATCTGGCCGAGGAAGTAGCCGGCCACGGTGACCCCCGATCCCCAGATCAGGGCGCCGATTGCGTCAGTGGAGACGAACCGTCGGTAGGGCATCCGGGAGATGCCCGCGGTGACCGGCAGGAAGGTCCGAACGATCGGCACAAACCGCCCCAGAATGATCGCTCGGGCCCCGTACTCGTCGAAGAACTCGGCGGTCTTGGTGACGAACGAGGAGCGGAACAGTCGCGAGTCGGGCCGGTCGAACAATCGCGGCCCGGTCCGGCGCCCGATCCAGTAGCCGAGCTGGTCCCCGGCGAACGCTCCGATCGCGGTCACCGGGGCCACCACCCAGATCGACTGGTGGATAATGCCCTGACTGGTCAGCAGACCAGCGGTGAAGAGCAGTGAGTCACCCGGAAGGAAGAATCCGACGAGCAGTCCGGTCTCGGCAATGATGACCGCGACGATGCCGATCAACGCATACGAGCCGAATGCCGCGAGCAGCCGTTGCGGGTCCAGCCACGCCGGGCCGATCGCCGGGATGGGGACCAACGTCGCCAGCGCTCCAGGATCGGTCAGGGCCGCAGCGGTCGTCACCGTCGCGAGCCTAGGGGCGCTCAGCCGACCTGGGATTGTGATCAGCTGATGAACTCCGGCGACTCTTATGACCCCCACATGCGGGCGCCCGGCGACGTGGGTCTCGGCGTCGGCCCATGGGTCGGGCCGCTCCCGGACGACCCGCGGCTGGACCCCGTCCTGCTCGCCGAGGGGGATCGGCGCAACGTCGTCGACCGCTACCGGTACTGGAGCGTGGCGGCGATCGTCGCCGACCTCAACACACGTCGGCACCCGCTGCAGGTCGCCATCGAGAACTGGGCGCATGACCTCAACATCGGCTCGATCGTGCGGACGGCGAACGCGTTCAACGTCGCGGGGGTGCACATCGTTGGTCGCCGCCGCTGGAACCGGCGCGGCGCGATGGTCACCGACCGCTACGTCACGGTTCAGCACCACCCGGATGTCGAGGGGTTGCACCGCTGGGCCAACGACGCCGGGCTGCCGCTGCTCGGCGTGGACAACGTCCCCGGCTCGGTGCCGCTGGAGAGTGCAGCCCTGCCGGAGCGGTGTGTGCTGCTGTTCGGGCAGGAGGGCAGCGGGCTGTCCGAGCCGGCGCTGCTCGCGTGCCCGAGCGTGCTGGCCATCGCCGGCTACGGCTCAACGCGCTCGATCAACGCCGGCGCGGCCGCGGCGATCGCGATGCACGCCTGGATCCGCCAGCACGCCGGCCCACAGCCCTGACGTTTCACAGCCCTGACGTTTCACAGTCCTGACGGCTCACAGTCCCGGCGGCTCACCGCAACGGGGGTGGCGACAGCGGCGGTCCGAACCGGACCGGAAGGCCGTCGCTGACCAGCACGCTTTCCGGGGGGCCGGGTGGTTGGACCAGCCCGCAGGCCCCGATCAGCCCGTCGTCGATGTCCAGCAGCTCAGCCTCGCGCAATGGCCAGCTCGGGTGATCGTTGGGCAGGTAGCGGCCGCGGCCGATGCGGGTGCGGGTATGCAGGCCCCACCGCGCGGTCAGGAAGGACTGCAGATCGCTCGGCCGTTCGAGCGGATCGCCGACCCGCACGGTGAACCGGCTGCGGGTGCCCCGCGGCGCCGGCCAGCGCCGGCGGGCCTGGTAGGTCAGCTGCTGCCCGGTCCGCAGCGGCTGGCTGCCGCGGGCGTCGCGTCCGTCGCGGGTCAGCCGCATCGCCGACCAGGCGTAGGGCACCCGCGGCCAGACCCGGGAGACCAGCACGGGGATCAGACGGCTGGCGTCCAGGGTGAGAAAGACCACGCCCCGCCGCCGGAGCCGGTCCACGGAGTACAGCCGGACGTTGGTCTCGCAGAAGCTGCCCAGGTACGGCACGCCGGGCAGCCGGCCGAAGCCGAGGCCGACCATCCGGAACCCGATCAGACCGATCCAACTGGACCCGTCGAACTCGTCCGGGGTGGCCCCGGGCGGCATAAACGGCCGTAGCTGCTCCGGATCGGCGCGCCAGTGCAGCAACGTGACGTCTCGCCACCACTGGGTGAGCAGGGTTGCCCGCAGCTGCCGCGGCGTGGTCGGACTGACGGCTTCCGGTTCCCCGACCGCCCGTTCGGTCCGACCCGCGAGTCCGTCCACGAGTCAAATCTAGGGATCGCTCCCGACGGGGGCGTGCATTGGCGTACTCCGAAGCGGCCTTCCGGGAGCTGAATAGGCTCGTCGGGGCCGTTGGGAGTACGCCAGTGTCCGATTCGGGCCCGGCGGTGCGCGCTTCGGGCAGACCCGTGCCCGGGTGCGGCCGCGCGATCGGCCGGGCCGCCCCGCTCAGGACGGGGTGGCGGCCTCGTAGTCGGTGATCTCGGCGACCTTGGCCGCCGAGGCCGAGGTCGGGTCGAACTCGTGCCGCAGCCACTCGTCGGCCAGTTTCCGTGCCAGGTGGGCACTGATCACCCGACCGCCGAAAGTCAGCACCTGCGCGTCGTTACTCAGCACGGAGCGCTCCACGCTGAACGCGTCGTGGGCGACGGTGGCTCGGATCCCGGGCACCTTGTTCGCCGCGATCGCCACCCCGATCCCGGTCCCGCACACCAGTAGCGCCCGGTCGGCCTGCCCGGCGGCGATCCGGTTGCCCGCCTCGATGCCGATGCTCGGATAGGCGGTTGGGTCGGCGGCGCTGTCGACCCCGATGTCGATGACCTGCGCCACCCGGTAGTCGGCGTCGAAGAATGCCTTGACGGCCTGCTTGAGCTCGTAGCCGGCCTCGTCGGCTCCCACGATGATGCGCAGCGGTGCGGACAGTGTCATGGCCTCTCCCGGGGTCGTGGGTCACACACCTCGCCACAGCGGCTGGGCTGCGGCGCGGTGCTGCAGGTAGCGATCGAACATGTCGTCGTAGAGCGCCCGGTTCTCCGGATTCGGAGCGACGATCTCGTGGGTGTCGGTCCAGTCCGCGGCGCGGGGCTGCTCCCCGATCGCCCGCAGATGTGCGAGCACCGCTCCGCGAGCACCGATCCCGTCTGCGCGGCTGAGTCGGACCGGGTGGTTCAGGACGTCGGCGAAGACCTGCATCCATTCCGGTGACCGGCTGCCACCGCCGCAGACCGACAGCTGACCGGTCAGACCGGCCGCCTGGAAGCAGTCCCTGGCCGCGAGAGCAATGCCCTCACAGACCGCACGGACGAGCTGCTCGCGCCGGGTGGTCAGCGACAGCCCCGTCAGTTGTCCGCGGGCGCTGGCGTCGATGAAGGGCGCGCGCTCCCCCGATGGCGCGAAGTAGGGCAGCACTTCGACCCCGTCGGCGCCGGGGGCGGTGTTCGCCAGCGCCTGACCGACCGCGTCGTGGCGCATCCCGACCATGTCCAGGATCCAGTCCAGCGAAGCGGTTCCGACCATCGCGGGCAGCGCTCGCAGCCAGCGGCCGGGCAGCGGGGTCACCAACGTCATCCCCGCCGGATCGCCAGCGGTGTCGACGGTGTCGGTGAGCACCTGGCAGGCCAGGGTCGTCCCGACCGTCAGCACGCCGTCGCCGACCTGGTCGATACCCGCGCCGAGGGCACAGGCCGGCAGGTCGTACGGGCCTGCGCTGACCGGGGTCCCCGCGGCCAGGCCGGTCAGCGCCGCGCCCTCCGCCGAGAGCTCGCCGATGGGGATGGGGGACACGACAGGCGGCAGCAGATCGGCCCGACCGGTCAGCCCGGTCAGTTTCAGGACCTCCTCGGAGTACCCCCCGCCCAGATCACCGAAGGGCAGCGAGGCCTCCGAGGGGTCGGTGGCCCGCATCCCGGTCAGTCGCTGGAACACCACCCCCGTGCAGAAGTGGGCCGTGTGCGCCGCGTCCAGGGTGGCCGGCTGCTCGGCGTCCAGCTGGGCCAGGATGCCGGCCATCGACCCCGCGAACAGCACGTTGCCGTTGATGCGGAACACCTGCTCGACGATGCCGTCCCGCTCCCATGCCGTGGTCAGCCGGCCCGCCCGGCCGTCCATCCAGCTGATCGCCGGACGCACCCCCCGCCCGTCGGCGTCGACCAGCCAACACCCGTCGCCCTGTCCGGTGATCGAGACGGTCGCGGGTGCCGCGGCGCCGGCGGGCAGATGCCGGAGGGTTTCCCGCACGACGACCCCCACGCTGTCGACGACGTCCTCGACGTCCTGCTCCACGCGCCCACCGGATCCGTGGGCAAGCCGGGTGGGCTGTTCTGCGGTGCCGATCAGCTCACCGGACTGGCTGAACAGCGCTGCCTTGGTCATCGAGGTGCCGATGTCGATGCCCAGGTGGGTCGCTGCCGCGTCAGCGACCCCGGTGGCTGCGCGCGGCCTGGTGGGCCCGCCCCGGGAGAGACTCATGAGCCATCTTCCCGCCCCTCGGCCGGCGTGTCCGCTCCGGTGGCAACCCGCGCGAGCACCTCGCCGGCGGCGACTGCCATCAGCGCCAGCGAGGTTGCCCCCGCGTCCGGGGTGCCGCGGCTCTTCTCCGCCAGCGGCCGGGCCCGTCCCACCTTCGGCACGAGGTCGGCGGTCCGCCCGGCGGCCCCGGTCGCGGTCCCTGCCGCATCGACCCACGCCTGCGCCAGCGGGGTCGCGGCACCCGCCGCCGCCGAGAGTTGTTCGCTGAACGGGATCAGCGCGTCGAGCAGGGTCTTGTCCCCGGCCCGGGCCCCCCCGACCTGCTGGACCCGGCCCAGCCCGGCCGCGACCGCGTCGGCCACCGCGGTCACGTCTGGCCGCTCAGAGTTGCCCAGCCGGTCCCCGACGGTCTCCAGGAACAGTCCCCAGAGCACCCCGGACGTGCCGCCGGCCCGGTCCGCCAACGCCCGACCCGCGGCCCCGAGTACGGCCCCGACCCCGCCGTCGGTGTCTGCGGCCGCCGTATCCGCGGCCCGCAGCCCGCGGGTCATCCCGGTGCCGTGGTCCCCGTCGCCGGCCACGGCATCGATGCGGCCCAGTTCCGCCTCGTGCTCGGTGACGGTGGCCAACATCGCGGAGATGATTTCCCGGACGGTCGCTGCCGAGCGGCGCGACTGCGGCGAGGCCGGGCCGGGGTCGGCACCGGGCAGGCGGACCGCGTCCACCGGGACCGGCCGGGCGGGAAAGTCGGGCAGCTGGCCGACATTGCCGCGCCGGAACGTGGGGGTGTCGGCGGGCATCGCCCACAGCTGGGCCAGTTCGTCGTCCAGCCAGCACAGCGACAATGACGTCCCGGCCATGTCCAGACTGGTGACGAACTCGCCGACCTCCGGGAGCATCGCTTCCACACCCGCGTCGGCGAGCTGGGCGGCGAGGTGCCGGTAGAGCACGAACATCTCCTCGTACTTGGTGTCACCCAGTCCGTTCAACACCACGGCGGCCCGATCACCGGCGCCGGCCGGACGCTCCTCCAGCAGGGGTGTGAGCAGTGTTCGCGCAAGCTCGGAAGCGTTCATCGCGTCGACGGTGCGAACACCGCTCTCTCCATGAATGCCCAGCCCCAGCTCGACTTTTCCGTCCGGGACGGTGAACAGCGGTTCGCTACTGCCGGGGAAGGTGCACCCGGCAAAGGCGACCCCGAGGGTGCGCGTGCGGTCGTTGGCCAGCCGCCCGAGCCGTTCCACGTCCTTGATCCCGTCGCCGCGCGCGGCGGCGGCGCCGAGGGCCTTGAAGACGACGAGCCCCCCCGCGATCCCGCGCCGGGTGGCCGCCCGTTCCGGAGGTGCGGAGGCGACATCGTCGGTGACCAGCACGATCCGGGCGTCGATCCCCTCGGCCCGCAGCCGATCCCGCGCGATCCCGAAGTTCAACGTGTCCCCGGCGTAGTTGCCGAAGCTGTAGATGACGCCGGCCCCGCCGTCCAGGTGCCGGCCGACCCGGTATGCCTGCTCAGTGGACGGGCTGGTGAAGATGTCCCCGACCACCGCCCCATCGGCCATGCCCGGACCGACCAGCCCGGCGAAGGCCGGGTAGTGCCCGCACCCGCCACCGAGTACGACGCCGACCTTGCCCCCGCGGGCGCCGCCGACCCGCATCACCCCGGACGCGGAGGGCACCTGCTCGACGTAGCGGGCGTAGGCGGCGAGGTAGCCGGCCAGCCAGTCGTCTTTGAAGGCGGCCGGGTCGTCGTAGATCCGGGTCACCGGCCGACCTCTCATCGGGGACTGTGAATTTCACACAATCCTATGTGGCAACTGTGGCGGGCCGTCACCTGACCGGAAGCGGGCCAGGATGGGGCGCGCAATGGCAGACACGTCGACACGGAGGTCCTCATGCCCATCGCGACGCCCGAGGCGTACGCCCGGATGCTCGACCGCGCCCGCGACAACCGGTTCGCCTACCCCGCCATCAACGTCACCTCCAGTCAGACGCTGAACGCGGCGCTGCAGGGCTTCGTCGAGGCGGGCAGCGACGGCATCGTGCAGGTGTCCACCGGAGGCGCGGAGTATGCGTCGGGCCAGCAGGTGAAGAACATGGTCACCGGGGCGAGCGCGCTGGCCGAGTACGCCCATGTGGTGGCCGCCGACCTGCCGGTCACGATCGCGCTGCACACCGACCACTGCCCCAAGGACAAGCTGGACTCCTACGTGCGCCCGCTGCTGCAGCTGTCGGGCAAGCGGGTCGCCGAGGGCGGTCAGCCGCTGTTCCAGTCGCATATGTGGGACGGCTCGGCCATCGAGCTGGACGAGAACCTCTCCATCGCCGCCGAGCTGCTCAACCTGGCCGCGGCCGCGCACATCGTGCTCGAGGTGGAGATCGGCGTGGTCGGCGGGGAGGAGGACGGGGTCAGCGGAAAGGGCGGGGACAAGCTCTACACCGCCGCCGGCGACTTCGCCAAGACCGTCGACGCCCTGGGGACGGGCGAGAAGGGCCGGTACCTACTGGCGGCCACCTTCGGCAACGTCCACGGCGTCTACAAGCCGGGCAACGTCCACCTGCGCCCGGATGTGCTCAAGACCGGCCAGGCAACCGTGTCGGACAAGCTGGGGCTGCCGGCGGGTTCCAAGCCGTTGGAGCTGGTCTTCCACGGCGGCTCCGGGTCCTCCCTGGACGAGATCCGGGAGACCCTGGACTACGGCGTGGTCAAGATGAACATCGACACCGACACCCAGTACGCCTTCACCCGCCCGGTCGCCGGCTTCATGTACGAGAACTACACCGGCGTACTAAAGCTGGACGGCGAGGTCGGCAACAAGAAGAAGTACGACCCACGGGTGTGGGGCAAGGAGGCCGAGAACGGCATGGCCGCCCGCGTGGTGCAGGCGTGCGAGGCGCTGCGCTCGACGGGGACCTCGGCCGGCGCCTGACGCCAGCGGCGCCGCCGGCCGATCAGCTCACCGGCCGGCGGCGGCCACCAGCCGGTCGATGACCGCGTCGACGTCGGGGTCGGAGGTGCGCCGGTCCGGATCAGCGTCGTGCCAGTCGACGACCTCGCGTGCCCCGGCCGCCCACGGGGTCGCCGCGGACCAGCCCGGGACCAGCGACTTGACCAGAGCGTTGTCGAAGACGGCGCTATGGGTCCGATCGCCAAGCAGGCCCTCGGCCCAGGCGGGGTGGGCCGCCGCGATCGCCTGACTGGTGACGTGGACGATCTCCGGCTCGGGCGCGCCGGCCGCCCGGGCCAGCGATCCCACGATCTGATCCCAGCTCAGCGTCTCATCGGAGGTGATCTGCACCGCCTGCCCGGCCAGGGTGTCCCGACCCAGCAGACCCACCAGCGCCGGCGCCAGGTCCCGGGCGTGGGTCAGCGTCCACAGCGCGCTGCCGTCGCCGTGCACCACCACCGGCGCCCCGCGCCGCAGCCGCTCGACCTCGGTCCAGCCCCCCAGCAGTGGCACGGCGGTCGCGTCGTAGGTGTGCGACGGGCGGACCACGGTGACCGGGAACCCGCTGTCGCGATAGGCGTCGAGCAGCACCTGCTCGCAGACGATCTTGGCCCGGCTGTAGCCCCAGAACGGGTTGTGCAACGGCGTGGCCTCCGTGATCGGCAGGCGCAGCGGCGGGGTCTGGTAGGCCGAGGCGGAACTGATGAACACGTACTGGGCGACCCGGCCGGCGAAGGCGTCGATATCCCGGCGGACCTGTTCGGGGGCGAAGGCGATGAAGTCGACGACGACGTCGGGCATCGTCCCGCTGGCTGACGACGCGGTCGAGGCGCCGGCCAGCAGGTCGCGCAGCTGCTGACCGGTTCGGCACTCGTTGACGTCGCCGGTCAGCTGCCGCACCCCGTCCGGTAGCGGGCGGGTCAGCGTCCGGCCGCGGTTGAGCACGCTCAGCTCGATTCCCGCCGCGGCCGCGGCGTGTGCCGCCGCGGCGCTGATGATTCCGGTCCCGCCGATGAACAGCACGCGCAGTGCCACAGAACTCCCCCTCGGGTCGAGGCGATCGGATCGGGAGTGATACCCGCTCACCGGGAGCAATTCCCGGATCGATGCGCCCGGGGCGAGAATAGGCCGGTGCGAGCGCTGCGGCACGTGGCAGCTGCCCTGCTGGTGCTGGCCGGGCTGGTGGCCAGCGGACCGGCGGTCATCGCCTGGTGGGTTCGCGCCGACGTGCTCGACACCGCGCGGTTCACCGCGGCCGTCGCCCCGCTCAGCACCGACCCCGCCGTTCGGACCCGTGTCGCCGATGCTGCGATCCGCGTCCTGGAGGCGAACCTGGGCGGCCCGGCGACCGCCGACCAACCATTACCCGCGGTCCGCCGCTCGGTGCGCCAGATCGTTGCCGGCCCGGACTTCCCAGGGATCTGGACCACCACGGTGGCCGCGACCCACCGGGAGACTGTGGCGGCGTGGCGGGCGGCGTCGGCGGGCGGGTCGGGGGTGCCGGGCGGGCCGGCAGGATCCGGGTCGGCGGGATCCGGGCTGTCGCGGACCGGCCCGACGGCGCTACGGGTAGACCTGCGCCCGGTCGTCAATGCCGGGTTGAGCCGGCTGGTGCCCGGGATCGGTTCGATCGGCTCGGTGCCGATGCTGACAATGATCTCGGTGCCGCTGAGTCCGGAGCAGTCCAGGCTGCTGGGCGCGGTCCGGACCGCCGACGACGCGGCCGGCTGGTTGCCGGCGGTGGCCGGCGCGCTGCTGGCCCTGGCCGTGGCCGTGTCGCCGTGGTGGCGGGCCACCCTCGTCGTGATCGGCCTCGGGGTGGCCGCCGTCGGGGGACTGCTGCTGTTAGCCAGCACGAGCGCGCCCGGGCTGGTCGCGGGTCAGCTGGCCGGAAGCCCCGCTGCGGTCACGCTGGGACGGTCGGTCACCGAGACCCTGACCGGCCCACTCACGAGGTTCGGCCAGGACATCGGACTCGGCGGTCTGGCACTCGCTCTGGTGGCCGGGGTGTGGGCACTGCTCGCCCGACGGCCCCGGCGCGACCCCGGCGCGCCGGCCGACAGCTGACTGGCTAGCGTCGCCCGGATGCGGGTGGCGGTGACGGGGGCGACCGGGAACGTCGGCACCCGGGTGGTGCAACGACTCCTCGCCGACGACGCGGTCACCGACATCGTGGGCATCGCCTCGCGACTGCCGGACGCCTCCCGGCTGTCGGAGCCGGGCGCCGGCAAGCCGGGCGGGCAGGATCGGTCCGGGCAGCAGCCCCGATTGCGCCACGTCCGCGTCGATCTGGGAGCACCGGACGCTGCGACCCGACTGCGCACCGCGCTGGCCGGCATGGATGCGGTCATCCACCTGGCATGGCTACTGCAGCCCTCGCGTGACATCGCCCTGATGGAGCGGGTCAACATCGGCGGCCTGCGCGCGCTGCTCGACGCGATCCCCGCCGTGGGGGTCACGGCGCTGGTGCACGCCAGCTCTCTGGGGGCGTACTCCCCGGCCCCGAAGACGCCCGCGGTCACCGAGGACGCGCCGACCGATGGCGTGGCCAGTTCCCCTTACAGCCGGCAGAAGGCGCGGGCCAACGGATGCTGGACGAGTTCGAGCTGCGGTCACCGGGGGTTCGGGTCGCCCGGATCCGCCCCGCCCTGGTGCTGCAGCGGGAGGCCGGCGCCGAACAGGCCCGATACTTCCTCGGCCGCCTGATCCCGCACCAGCTGATCTCCGCCACGACCCTGCGTGCCGTCCGCTTCCTGCCGCTGCCGGACGCGATGCGCCTACAGGTGGTCCACACCACCGACATCGCCGACCTCTTTGCGCGGGCCGCGCTGGATCCGGGCGCCCGGGGGGCCTACAACGGCGCCGCCGACCCGGTGCTGGACCCGGCCACGATCGCGGCCACCCTCGGCATGCGCCGGCTGCCGGTGCCGGTCGCCCCGGTCCGCGCGCTGGTGGAGCTGAGCTGGCGCGCCCACCTGCAGCCCACCGACCCCGGCTGGGTTGACCTGGCCCTGCAGATCCCGCTGATGGACAGCACCCGCGCGCGTGAGCAGCTCGGCTGGCGCCCGACCCACGATGCCCGCGCGGTGCTGCGGGAAGCCATCGACGGGGTGGGAGCCGGATCCGGGCGCCCGACGCCACCGCTGCGTCAGCGGGCCGACCCGCTCTCGGCTGCCCGTTCCGTCGTCTCGGATCTGCTGCGACGCCGGTAACCGCGGGAACCGGACCGTCGGCGGATGCGACGATCGGGTCCGGACGCGTCCACCCGGGACGTGACGGGAGGAGGCCGGTTCGTGGTCCTGCGAATGTCGACGCTGTTCCTGCGGACGCTGCGCGAGGACCCGTCCGATGCCGAGTTGCCGGGCCACCGACTGCTGGTCCGCGCCGGTTACATCCGCCGGGTCGCCCCCGGGATCTTCACCTGGCTGCCGCTCGGGCTGCGGGTGCTGCGCCGGGTGGAGACGATTGTGCGCGAGGAGATGGACGCCATCGGCGCACAGGAGCTGCAGTTCCCCGCGCTGCTGCCCCGCGAGCCCTACGAGATCACCGGTCGCTGGACCGAATACGGGGACGGGATCTTCACCCTGACCGACCGTCGGGGCAACGACATGCTGCTCGGTCCGACGCATGAGGAGATGTTCACCCTCGCCGCGAGAGACCTGCTCTCCTCCTACAAGGACCTGCCGCTCGCGCTGTACCAGGTGCAGACGAAATACCGCGACGAGGCCCGGCCGCGCGCCGGGCTGTTACGCGGCCGAGAGTTCGTCATGAAGGACAGCTACTCCTTCGACCTCGACGAGGACGGGCTCGCCTCCTCCTACGACCGACACCGGGACGCCTACCGCCGCGCGTTCGACCGCCTCGACCTGCCGACGGTGATCGTCTCGGCGATGTCAGGGTCGATGGGCGGGTCGCGCAGCGAGGAGTTCCTGTGCCCGACCCCGGTCGGGGAGGACACCTACGTACGCAGTCCGGGCGGATACGCCGCCAACGTCGAGGCGGTCACCGTCGTGCCACCGGCGGCTCGCGACTGGACCGACCTACCGGCAGCGCACGTCGAGGAGACTCCGGACACAGCGACGATTGCGGACCTGGTTCGCCTGCTCAACGTCTCGTTCCCGCGTCCGGACCGCGCCTGGGCAGCCTCGGACACCCTGAAGAACGTCGTGGTGGTCGTGCGGTCCCCCGACGGGTCGAGCGAGCCGCTGGTGGTCGGGATCCCCGGCGACCGTGACCTGGACACCAAGCGACTGGAAGCAGCGCTCTATCCGAACACTGTGGAGGCGTTCGACGAAGCCGGGTTCACCGCGAACACTGCTCTCGTGCGCGGGTACATCGGGCCGGGCGCACTGGGTGGGGACTCACCTTCGGGGATTCGGTACCTGACCGATCCGCGCGTCGCGGATGGGACCCCGTGGGTGACCGGCGCCAACGAGAGCGGTCGTCACGTTCTGGATCTCGTTGCTGGACGGGATTTCCGGTCCGACGGGACCGTCGAGGCGGCGCAGGTGCTGGCCGGGGACCCGGCTCCGGACGGCTCCGGTCCGCTGGAGGCTGCGCGGGGGATCGAGGTCGGGCACATCTTCGCCCTGGGACGGAAGTTCGCCGACGCGCTCGGGCTGAAGGTGCTCGATCCCAATGGCAAGCAGGTCACGGTGACGATGGGTTCCTACGGGCTCGGCGTGACCCGGGCGGTCGCGGCCATCGCGGAGACCCATCACGACGAGCACGGGCTGATCTGGCCCCGCTCGGTGTCCCCGGCCGACGTGCACGTCGTCGCGACCGGTCGCGACGACGCGGTGTTCACCGCTGCGGAGAAGCTCGCCGCGGACCTGACCGCCGGCGGGGTGCGGGTGTTGCTGGACGACCGGCGCGGTGTCAGCCCGGGGGTGAAGTTCGCCGACTCCGAGCTGCTGGGTGTTCCCACGGTCGTCGTGGTCGGCCGGGGTCTGGCGACCGGTGTCGTGGAGCTGCGCGACCGCGCGTCGGGTGACCGCCACGAGGTCCCGGTCGACCAGGCAGCGACCGCCGTGGCCGACGTCGTGCTCCGCTGACGGCTCGAACCCCAGGCGGCCGCGGCTGGGGGCACCGCCGGGTAGTGGGGAAATTCTCCCCGTGTGCCGGGGACGACTACCCCGGTGGCTCGCCGAACGCTATGGTTTGGGATAGCTCCCCGCAGTAGCGGGGGGAAGTGAGCCCGGCTCCTCTCCGGACGGTGAGCAGCCGGGCTTCGCGCTGTCCGGATCGCGCTTTGAACCGGCTTCCTCCCTCAGGTGTTGTCGAGGTCGAAGTCCGCCCGGACGATCGGGCTCACATCCTGCCGCCAACTTCCGCCGGCGCTGTAGGACCAGGCGACGGCGTCGGCCAGCCACAGTCCCGGCTCGTCCCGCGGCAGGTGGTGGACGTACTCGAACGGCCTGGTGACCCCAGCCAGCACGTGAGCCAGCGTCGTTCTGTCGTGGGCGTCGCGATTCGCGCGCGACTCGATGACCACGCGATGCGTCCGGTGCTCGACCAGTGCTGCGGCGAGACGCTCCAGACACGCCGCCCGAACCGGTTCCGAATCCCCTTTGCCATAGGCCACCATCGCGATGACCTGACCCGATTGGACGATGCCGCTGAGGATCTGGCGCCGCCGACTCGCGCGCTCGCCGGTGAAGTGCCAGCGGCGCTGACCTGGTAGCAGGAAGCCGCGGGCCAGTTGCCTGACCTGCTGGACGTCGTCGGCGACGCAGACTGCCGCGCACACGTAGTAGTTGGTGCCTCGACCGGACTCGTCGACGAACGCGTGGTGGACGGGCACGGCTCAGGTCTGGTCGGCAGAGGGCCGGGCCGACCCAACGATCCTGTTCCCCACAACGGTGCCGCCGTTTTTGAAGTCGACGGTAAGGATTCCGTCGACGATCGTGCCGATCCGACGAGTGGGGGCCGAGGTGTCGATACCATAGTATTTGGTGCGAACCATTGACGGAAATCTACCCGTTCCGAACCCGGTTGTGGTGCCCCAGTGTTCTACGTGTCCGATGGCTCTTGTCCAAGGGTTTCGGGCGGCTGCCGGATGTCGTGCAGGACGAGGGTCACAAACCCGAGCTGCTGTCGATAGCCGCCAAGCCACGCCTCCCGATGCTCTCGCGCGGCACTGAGCGCCTGCTCCCTGGCGGCCGGGTCTCTGGCCTGTTGCAGCGCCCACGTGACGAGGGACCCTGTCCAGGACCACTCGTAGTCGTCCCACTCCGCCAGGGTGCTGACGTGGCCGTAGCCGGGCTCGAACCCGCATTTACGCGTCCGGGTGACGAGCTCGGGCAGGTCGGGGAAGTCCTCGGGCCGGTATCCAGCGCCTGCTGCGCGGCGGCCGATGGCGGGACCTCCCAGATGGTGTCGCCCAGCAGCACCTGACCGCCGGGGCGCAACACGCGGCGGACACCGTTCAACGTCCACGTCAGACCTCCGAAGGCGTGGCTGGCGCCGACGCACAGCACGACGTCGAAGACCCCGCCGTCCCATCCGGAGGCATCCGTTTGCACCCACGCCACCCGGTCGGCCACATCCCGCGCCTTCGCTCGGGCGTCGACGTCCGCCGGGAGCGCCACGTCGACGCCCACCCCGGACAGGTCCGGCCGCACGGCGAACAGCTCCAGCAGCCACGCCCCCGAACCGCACCCCACCTCGACCACCCGGCCACCTACTGGGGGGGACAACCGCGCCAGCAACGTCCGCACGTTGGTCGTCGCCACCGGAGCAGCGACGGGATGGTCGAGGTGAGCGATACGGCTGATCTCATTGCTATTCACGCCGCCAAGTTCATCTCGGCCGCTAGCTCAGATCAACGAGTTTCGGTCCAGCACGCCTGGTCCCCGGACAGATCCGGCCGCGCCCGGTCAGCGGTGGCCACGACCGTCGCCGGGTACCGTCCGCCTCAGCTGATGGGCTGCTAAGCCGGCTGGGGGCGGTGGGTGGCGAGGACCTTCTCCAGCAGGGCCTGCAGGTCCCGACGTTCGGTGGCGTCGAGGCCGGCGAGCAGCTCATCCTGGGCGGCGTCGGCCTTCTCAGCCAGATCCGCCAGATACTTCCGTCCGGCCCCGGTCAGGCTCACAACGTTGCGCCGCCGGTCGGCGGGGTCGGCTCGCCGGTCGACCCTCCCGTTGCCGTCCAGCCGGGTGAGCACACCGTTGACGTCGTTGCGGTCCAGCCCGAGTCGCCGACCCAGCTCCACCTGGCTGAGCGGCCCGAACTCCGCCAGCGCGGCGAGCGCCGCGAAATCTGCCCGGGCGGACAGCGGCATCCGCTGTGTCGTCAGCCGGGTCCCCAGCGTGGCGAGCTTTCCCGCCTGCCAACTAACGAGCTCCCGTAACCGCGCCGGCGCCAGGATCCCGTCGTCCCCCCCGGTGCCAGCCATTCCGCCACCGTACCCGTCGCCGTTGGCCAGACCAACGGAGAGGCTGTACGTTGGTGTCATCAACGTTGGCCTGACCAACTAAAACCGGCAAGAGCCAACCGCAGCGCAGCCCCACGAGGAGGAGCAGATGCCCACCACCGAAGTGACAGACACGTCCGGTCTCCCAGACCTCAGCGGACACCGGGTACTCGTCCCGGGCGGGACCGGAGCCGTCGGCGAGGGAGTCGTCCGAGCATTCCTGGCCGCCGGGGCCGACGTCGTCGTCCCGACCCGCAGCGACCACCGGCTTACCGAGTTCCGTGCCCGGTTCGGCGACGCAACCGTCGGCCACCTGCACGACGTTGTCCACGACTACACGACTTTCGCCGGGGCCGCGGAACTCGCCGAGCAGATGCACGCCAGACTCGGCGGCATCGACTCGGTGGTGGCCCCGATCGGCGGATGGTGGGCCGGCCGGACGCTGGCCGAGATCGACGAGGCCGACTGGCAGAGCGCGTTCATCGATCTCGCCACGACCCACATGGCCGTGCTGCGCGCCTGCCTCCCACGGATGAGCGGTCGCGGTGCCTATTCACTGGTCCTCGGCGACTCCGCGACCACCCCGGTTCCAGGAAGCGGGCTGGTGAGCATGGAGCAGGCAGCGACGCTGATGATGCAGCGGGTCGTCGCCGCCGAGTCCGCGGGAGGCGCAGGGCAGCAGCGGCGCCACATCGTCGCCCTCGTGCTGGGACCGGTGCGAACGCGCCAGATGGAATCCGGTGACCGCGCGTGGGTGAGCGCCGAACAGGTCGGCGCGGTCGCGGCCGAACTGGCGGCCGGCGGGGTCGGTGGGGACCAGCTCCACCTCGGCAGTCGGGACGAAGCTGACCGGATACTGGCCGGACTCCGCGCGAGCCGGACGCCCACCGTGGAGGTCGCGCGATGATCCTCGTGACGGGAGCGACAGGAAAGGTCGGCTCAGCGGCGGTCCGGGAACTGCGCCGACGCGGCCTGCCGGTGCGGGCACTGGTCCGCGACCCGCAGCGGGCCCGACCCCTGGCGCAGCTGGGCGCCGACCTCGCTGTCGGAGACTTCGGCGACCCCGCGACCCTGGCCGCGGCGACGGCCGGTGTCGACACCGTGGTGCTCATCGGCCCCGGCGGGCCACCGGAGCAGGAACTCGCGGTCGTCGAGGCGGCCGCCCGAGCCGGGGTCGGGCACGTCGTCAAGCTGACCAGCAAGGCCTCGCCGGACTCCCCGGTCGCCCGGCAGCGATGGCACGCGGAGGTCGAGCGGGGCCTGGCCGCGTCGGGTCTGCCGCACACTTTGCTGCGGGCCAACGCGTATATGCAGAACACCCTGATGCTCGCTCCGGCGATCGCCCGGACCGGCGGATTCGCCTCCTCGGTCGGAGACGGCCGGATGGGACTGGTGGACGCCCGCGACGTGGCAGGGGTTGCGGCCGCGGTGGCCGCCGATCCGGCCGCGCATGCCGGCAGGACGTACCGGCTCACCGGGCCTGAGCTGATCACCTACGCAGACGTCGCCGCAATCCTGTCGGAGGTGCTCGGGCGGCCGATGGAGTTCCGCCCCAGCAGCCGCGAGCAGGACGAGGCCGACATGGTCCGGGCGGGGCTTCCCGAGGTCGTGGCCGCAATGAACGCCCAGGCACTGCAGCTGTTCGCCGCCGGCGACGCAGAGTGGCTGTCCCCGGACGTGACAACCCTGCTCGGCCGCCCGCCACGGTCGTTCACTGAGTTCGCCGACGACCACGTCGCGGCCTTCGCCACCTGATACCGACACCGGCGCCGAGCCGGTCATCCCCGTCACTTGTCGTGCCGCCGTTCCGTCGGTGCCGCGGCTTACGGTCCTCGGGTGGACCGCCCAGAACTGCGGCTGATCAGGAGCGGCGGTCTCACGTGGGGACAGGTCCCAGCGTTCGTCGAGGACGTCCGGCGGCTCGAAGCCGCCCATCACGGCATCCGCGCCGATCTGGTCGCCATGATCCGTCGACTCGAAGCCAGCGGCATCGGTGGCGACGAGCGGACCAGTGATCTGGTCAGCTACCCCGTTGCCACACACCCGGATGTCGGAGAGCTCCGGCTCAACGTGCGGCGGCACCTCTTCCGCATCTACCTGACGGCGCCGTCCCGGACGCCACCGGACGTCGTCGGTCTGCTCTTCGCCCATAAGGACGTGTCCGGTCCGGAGACCGGGATCCGCTCGGCTCAGAACGCGGACATCGCGCTGGCCGCACACCGGGCGGTCGACGCCCAGCTATGGACGTGACAGCCGTATGCGGTTAACCTCATGCCATGGTCGAGGATGGCGTCGGGCGTCTGCTGAGCTTGTTGGGCGCCGATCCCAGCGACCCGCAGGAGCGACTCGGCGTCACCCTGGCCGAGGCCGATAACCGGTTGATCGACGATCTCGTCGCCCTGCGCAAGGCCAAAGGTTTGCTCCAGCGCGACGTCGCGGCGCGGATGGGGCGGGACCAGGCCGCGGTCAGCAATTTCGAGCGGCTGGGCGCAGACCCCCACCTGTCGACCGTTCGCCGGTACGCGCGGGCGGTCGGTGCCGAGGTGGTCCACCACGTGACCGACGCCGTTCCCGAATCGCCCCCGGCGACGGAGGGCCTGGGAGTGATCGGGGACTTCAGACAGGCGACCGTCTCGGCGACCCGGGAGTTCCGGGTCGGGTTCAGCTGATGGCGGTCCAGATCGGGGCACGTCTGGTAAGCGTCGACACTGTCGCTACATCGGCTAGCCGTGCACTCCCCGGCGAGCCGCTACCCGACTGGGCCGGTGAGCCCACCGCCGGGACCGAAGTTCCGGCGACGGCGAGTGTTCGCGACTGGGGCGGCCGGCATCTGATGGTGCTCTTCACGCTAACCAAGAGCCGACGGGCTGGAGCCGACCACCCGGCGATCGCGATCGCCATCACCCTCGGCGCCCGGTACGAGATCGCGTTCGCACCGGCCGACCCCGACCCCGCGCCCGACGGCGACATCCTGTCGGTCTTGTCCGACCAGAATCTCGACGCGATCGTGAAATTGGCCTCCCGGGACGTGGCACCGTTCGCTCGTCAGGCTGTGTATGCCGCGTCGACGTCGGTCGACCCCACTGGTCCGATCCTGCTGACCGGCCTTGAACCGAGCGCATCAGTCGCCCGGTCTGCCGGTCCGCTCAGCGGTGAGCCCCATTCCTCCGGGCCTGGCGGGCATCAGGAGTAATGGGTCTTCCTGACACCCGGCACGGCGGCCCTGGCCGCACATCACGCTGAGCTGGGTCACGCCGGATCAGGCAGGACGGCGGCGAGCAGTTCGGCCAGCTGACCGGCGCCGGCACCGCGGGCAAGCCCGGCAGCAGTGCCGGCTCGGGACCGGCCCGCGGCCGACAGCGCATCGGCCAGGACCGCGTCCAGCGCACCCTCCGACACCTGATCGGCGGCCAGCACCGGCCAGGCCCACGCCCGGGCCTGCGCGCTCACCTTCGCCCCGCCGGCCACCGGGTCCACGGCGAGCGCCGGCACACCGTTCTTCAACGCGAGCACGAGTCCGTGCAGCCGGGTGGTGACCACGACGTCGAGGCGCCGGACCACCGATTCGACCTGGGCTGGTGTCGCACCCAGGCGCCAGTCACGCGGGTCCAGCCTGGTGTTCAGATTCAACCGGGCGAGGTCCCGGGAACCCAGCCAGCGGCCCAGCGCGTCGTTGACCTCGTCGTGGCGGCGGCGGTGACCATATTCGCGCTGACCGGCGCTGAGGAACACCCCCACCACCGGAACCGCATCAGGAACCGGGCGCGCGGCCAGGTCCAGCAACCCGTCGGCGCCGGGGCGGTCCCGGGCGATGACGGTGTCGAAGGCGGTCACGGCCGGATCGGCGGGATCCACCACCGAGACGCCGACCGCGATCCGGGTGCACCCGGCGAACCGGGCCGCCGTCTGCCGCACCGGCGTCCCGGACAACGGTCCGCACGCCCAGATCAGATGCGTGTAATCGTTCGGGCGGGCGTCGTCGAGCAGCAGACCGCCCGGCGGGCACATGATCGCGCTCCAGGCGGTGTCACAGGCGATCCCGGCCGCCCGCAGCGCGTCACTGACCGCCTGCATGCTGAGCACGTCTCCGGCAGTAGCCTCCCCATGCAGCACGCCGGACCAGCCCGTGACGAGGACCCGGAGCGCGGGTCCCGATGCCGGATTGGACGTCGCCGATCCGGTCATCAGAGCAGTGTGCCGGGCCGCTCGCCCGTCCGACGGGCGTCGGGCATGTTCGAGGCTTCGCACAGACGAACCCCAAAAGATACCGCGGCGAGATCCCGTTGTTACCTTCACCTCGCCGATTACGCCGACATTGTGAGGAAGCCCAACGTGCCCGTCGTCACCCCTTCCCACGTTCGCCGCCGAAGGTGGACGGCCACGACAGCACTGGCTGGAACGGTCGCATCGCTGGGGGTGATGTCGCTTTCTCTTCCGTCCACAGCGGTCGCGGCACCGCCGGTGACGTCAGTCTCGGCTTCTGTAACGTCGCCGACGCTGCTGCCCGGCCGCCGACTGCTGGCAGGTCAGTCGATTGTCAACGGGACGACGCGACTGACGATGCGTCCCGACGGCGATCTGACCCTGACGGCCGGGCCGGGCGTCTACATGTGGACCAGCCGGACATCGGGGAATCCCGGTGGATACGCCGAATTGAAGGCGAATAACCAACTCGTGGTCCGAGCGGCATCCGGCCGCATCGCCTTCGCCTCGCCACTGATCTCTGGTTCGGCTCCGCGACTGGCGGTCAACGACGACGGTAATCTCGTCATCTGGACCTCGACCCGCCCGATCTGGTCGACCAATAGCTGGGTGAAGGGCTTCGCAATCAGCCGGATGCCTTCCTATGGCTGGGGTGCGGCCCAATGGCCCTGCCTGGCCTGGCTCTGGGAACGGGAGAGCAGCTGGAACTACCGGGCGAGAAATGCCAGCTCCGGCGCCTATGGGATTCCGCAGGCCCTGCCCGGCTCGAAGATGTCCACCGCGGGCGCCGACTGGCTGACCAACTTCCGGACCCAGGTCACCTGGGGGCTGACCTACATCGCCGACCGCTATGGCACGCCGTGCGCCGCCTGGGCCCACTCGGAGAAGTACGGCTGGTACAGCGCTCCCGGTCGGATCGCCGTCGCCGGTTGAGCCCGACCCGCCGACAGGCGGGATCACAGGAAGGGCCGCGTCACAGGACCGGGCGGGGATGATGGGCCGGTGACCGGTCGCGGCAGCGCAATCCGGACCGGGCTGGCGGGCGTCCTGCTCGCTGCGTCGGTGGTCGTGGTGATGCTGCGACTCGCCGGCGACCCGGACCCTTTCTCGATGCTGGACCTGCGCGTCTACCAGGATGCGGTGATCGCCTGGACCCACGGGCAGCCCGTCTACTCCCTGACCTACACCCCCGTCGGTCTGCCGTTCACCTATCCCCCCTTCGGACTGGTGGCGTTGGCGTGGACGGCCCCACTGTCGTTTGCCGCGGCCGCCGGGGTGCTGACCGCCGCGTCCGTTCTGGGGCTGGGCCTGGTCGCGCTGGCCGTGGGCCGTCGGTTGGGGTGGGGCCCCGCGACCGCGATGCTGGGCGCCGGCGCGGCGCTGTGGCTGGAGCCGGTCCGCGCGACGCTAGCCTTCGGCCAGGTGAACCTGGTTCTGCTGGCGCTGGTCGCCTGCGATGCCCTGCTGGTGCCGGAACGTTTCCGCGGCGTACTGACCGGGGTGGCAACCGCGATCAAGCTGACACCGGGCATCTTCCTGCTGTATTTCCTACTCACCGGACAGCGTCGCGCCGCCGGCCGACAGATTGCCGCGGCCGTCGTCGTCTCGCTGCTCAGCGTCGCCGTGACCCCGGGCAGTTCGCTGGCCTACTGGACCCGGCTCGTCTTCGACAACAGAGCCGGTGCGGCCATCTATATGCGCAATCAGGCGCTGAGCGGGCTGGTGGGCCGGGCGCTCGGGCCGTCCGGGCCGGTTACCGCGGTGACGCTGCTCGCCTCGCTGATCGCTCTGGGGCTGGGGCTGCTGGCCGTGCGGGCCTGCATGGCACGGGGCGAGCTGGTCGGCGCCTTCGCCGCGACGGCCACGGCGGGGTTGCTGATCTCGCCGATCTCCTGGGACCACCACTGGGTGTGGGCGTTGCCGCTGCTGGCGGTCATGCTGGCGCGGCCGGTGCCCCCTGGCGGGCTGGCGCGGCCGCGCTCGTGGGGCCGGCTGGCGCGGCCGCGCTCGTGGGGCCGCCTGGCGCTGGGGCTGATGTTCGCGGCCGTGCTGGCCATCGGGCCACAGACCCTGCTGCCCAGCGCGGACGACCGCGAGTATGCCTGGACGTGGTGGCAGGTGGTGGTCGGCGACCTGTTCCCTCTCCTCGCGCTGGCATGCCTGGGCTGGTTGGCGTTCGCCCGGCCGCAGCGGGCGGGGGCGGTCAGTCGGGCGGTAGCGGGGGGCGGGCAGCCGGCTGGGTCGCAGCGTCAGTTTCAGACCGGTCCGGAATCGAGGGCACCGCACCGGACCGGGTGACCGAGATGGTGGCGGCCGCGACGGCCCGTCGGACTGCGTCGTCCAGTGCGGCACCTCGCGCCAGACCGGCCGCCAGGACCCCGACGAAGGTGTCCCCCGCCCCCGTCGTGTCCACGGCATCGACAGCGGTGGCGGGCACCGGCAGCGGCTGCGTCGGTCGCCCGGCAGCATCACGGCGCAGAACCACGGCACCGGCCGCGCCCCGGGTCAGCACCACGCTGGCCGCGGCGGCGAGTAGGTCGGTCGCGGCGGCGATCGCGTCAGTCGCCGGGTCTGTCGCCCGGTCCGTGGCCGGGTTGGTCGCCGGGCTGGTCGCCGGGTCGGCGTTGGCCCCTGGCCCGGACAGCGTCAGTGCCTCGGTCTCGTTGACGACCAGGTGGTCGACCACCGCGAGCAGCTCCCGGTCCAGGGTGCGTGCGGGGGCCGCGTTCAGCACCACCAGCGCGCCGGCTGCCCGGGCGGCCATCGCAGTCGCGCGCACCGCTGGCTCGGGGATCTCCAGCTGCAGCACCAGCACATCCCCGCGCCCGGGAGCCAGTGCCGGTCCGGGCGCCCGGACCGCGACATTCGCCCCGGCCGCGACGACGATCGTGTTCGCCCCCTGGTCGTCGACGCAGATCAGCGCCGTGCCCGACGGCCCGGTGACGGTGCTCAACCTGGACACGTCGACACCGGAGTCGGTCAACGCCGCCCGGAGCAGGCCGGCGTGCGCGTCGTCGCCGACCGCCCCAATGAACGCCGTGACAGCACCGTCGCGTGCCGCGGCAACCGCCTGGTTCAGGCCCTTGCCCCCGGGGTGCGTGCTCAGACCGCTGGCCAACACGGTCTCCCCGGGCGCGGGCAACCGCTGGCAGCGAGCGACGAGGTCGGCGTTGGCGCTGCCGACCACGACGACCCTCCCGCGAGGTCGACCGCTCACCGTGCCAGCTCCGCGTTCGCCCGGGCGACCCGTCGTCGTAGCCGGAACACCGCGACGATGCCGACCAGCCAGACCGGGTAGGCGACGGCGAAGGCGAGGCGGAACGCGGAACGGTCACTCAGGGCCGGCAGCCCGGCAACTCCCTGGCGGCTGAGTGAGAGCACCAGACCGATGCCCAACATGGTGATCAGCGAGGCGGTGAAACCCCCGACGTTGGCCAGCCCGGTCGCGGTGCCGGTCAGTTCGCGCCGGTTCGACGTCCGCGCGATGTCCAGCCCCGTCATCGAGGCCGGTCCGCCGACCGCCACCGCGGCGACGGCGGCGACCAGCAGCGGCAGCGGCGCCCGCCCAGGCCAGGCGATCATCGCCGTCCAGCCGCTGATCCCGAGCGCGACAACGGCGAGCGCCATGCCGGAGCGACGGGCCGGCCGGGTCGCGATCAGCTGACCCACGACCGGCCCGGCCGCCGCAGTCGTCAGGTTCAACGCGATCAACACCGATCCGGCGGTCGCCGGCGTCATCCCCTGTGCCTGTACCAGGTACGGGTAGCCCCACAGCACCCCGAAGGTGGCGGCCGGGAAGGCGGTGACGAAGTGGCACCACATCCCCAGCCGGGTGCCCGGTTCCCGCCACACCCCGGCCGCCCGGTCGGAGAGGCGGTGCGCGACCCGCAGCGGGCAGACGGTGCGCAGCGCCACTGCTCGCGGGGCCCGTTCGGGTAGGCCGACCGCAATGGCCACGGCCACCGCGGCGGTGGCGGCCGCGACGACGAGGAATGTCCGCGTCCAGCCGAGCTCGCCGAGCGCTCCGATCAGCGGCCGGGTGGCCAGGATGCCGCCGAGGGCACCGGCCACCCCGGTCAGCTGTACGGCCAGCGCGATCCGGCGGCCAGGGAACCAGATCGAGGTCAGCCGGGTCACGCTGATGAACGTCATCGCATCCCCCAGCCCCACCAGCACCCGGCCGAGCACCGCCAGCCCGAACACCGGCGCCAGCGCGAACAGCGTCTCACCGGCGGCCATCGTCAGCCCGCCGGTCACCAGCAGTCGACGCGAACCCAGCCGGTCCAGCACCGTCCCGACCGGAATCTGCAACGCCGCATAGACGCCCAGCTGGACGACCGCGAGCAGGGACAGCATGGCCGCGCTGATCCCGAACCGCTCGGTCGCGGCAACCCCGGCCACGCCGAGGGTGGAGCGGTTGAACACCGCCGCCAGATACGCCGCCGTGCCCATCGCCCAGGCCAGCACCGCGGTGCGGCTGATCTGCTGCGGCCGGGCCGGTGGAACGGCTGAGCGGCTGGCCAGCAGCGGACGGGGGGTGGACAGCGACATCAGGAACCTTCCGGACCCGGGACGTCCCGGGCCGATCAAAGTGAGTAGGTAGGCGTTTGCTGGGGCGGGCGTCGGCAGGCGCGAACGGCCACGGTCTGCGCGATCGGTTACGCCTGCGCGAACGGGCAGGTCTGCGCGAACGGCTAGGTCTGCGCCAACCCCAGCAGCGTGCGGTGCGCCTGCTCTGTGTGGGTGGCCACGAGCTCACCGAACTGCTTGCGGCGCCCGTCCGCCAGGGCCGCGGTGATCTGCTCGTGGGCGCTGATGCTGCGTCGCATGCGCTCCGGCGAGAGACGGATGACGGCCAGGGCGATGCAGCGCTGGCGCTCGCGCAGGCCGGCGTAGAACCTGCTGATCACCGGGTTGCCGGCGGCGTCGACGATGGCCATGTGGAAGTCCGCGTCGGCGGTGGCGAACTGGCTCGTCGCCCCGTTCCGGGCTGCCGCGCGCATACTCGCCACCAGCTCGCCCAGAACCGGGACCAGCCGGGCCCGCGCCACCCAGGCCGCCCGAGCGGTGTAGGACTCGACCATCGCCCGGGCCGCGAACACATCGTCGATGTCCTGCGCGGACATCGGCAGGACCAGGGCACCCTTCTTCGGGTACAGCCGGAGCAGACCCTCAGCCTCCAGGCGGAGCAGTGCTTCCCGTACCGGTGTCCGCGACACCCCGACCGCGGCGGAGATCTCGCCCTCGTTGAGCAATGTGCCACCCGGGTGGATCTGCTCGAAGAAGGCGTGCTTGAGGTGGCGGTAAACCCGCTCGGCTGCGGGCAGCAGCTCGCCGGCCATCGGATGCGAGGTCGGACCTGACGTGAGGACGGCCGGGCGAGGTGAGGTATCGGTCGTCGACATGATGTATCTATCATGGCAGATCCGACGGACGCGGGTGGCTTGGGGGATAATTGCGTCGTGGCCCGACCGAGCAGGAGAGCGGTGGTCACCGCCGTCGTTGTTTCCGCGTCGGTGCTCCTTCTCGGCCTGGCGGCGGTTGCGCTGCTGGCGCTCCCGGGTGTTCGGCTGATCCCGACGCCGCCCGTGGTGCCCCAGCCGCCCGCCGCGGCGCCGGATGTGACGGTGACCACGGCGCCGGGAGCTGGCGCCGAGCCGGTCGCCCCGATTGACGCGTGGGCCCGTAGGACGGCGCCGCAACTGGGGATGGATCCGCGGGCGTTGCAGGCCTACGCGGGTGCGCAGCAGACGCTGCGCCGGACCCAACCCCGTTGCCGCCTGGGGTGGCCGACGCTGGCGGCGATCGGCTGGGTGGAGTCCCGCAACGGCCGCCACGGCGGATCGTCGATCGGCGCGGACGGTGTCGTACGACCGACCATCCTGGGTCCGGCGCTGGACGGCACTGGTGGGTTCGCCCTGATCCGCTCCACCGACGGGGGCCGGCTGGACGGTGACACGGTCTATGACCACGCCGTCGGCCCGATGCAGCTGCTACCCGCCACCTGGCGCCGGTACGGCCACGGGAATCCGTCGAACTACGAAGCTGCCGCGCTCGCGGCGGGCCGGTACCTGTGCGCCAACGCCCCACGGTCCTCGCTGGCCCCACAGCCCTCGCTGGCAACGGCGGCTGGCTGGCGGTCAGCGGTGCTGGCCTATAACCACTCGCTGTCCTACCTCGCTGACGTCGCGGCGGCTGCCGGGTGGTATGCCGCCGGTGGTGACCGCCCCGGCTGATCAGCTGCGTCCACACCCGTGTCGCCGAGCTCTTCCCGCGTGTCGCCGCGCTGGGTTGCCGCGCTTGTCCACAGCTGTGGGCGAGCGTCGTCCACCGGGCCCGATGGGCTCCGTCGCAGGCCGGCGCGCGGTCTTGTCAGACCCCCGTGGCATCGTCCACAGGAGAAGAAGCACACCGGTGGAAGACACGAGGGGTTGTGGTCGTTGACAGGGGGACCACAACATGTAGCGTCGCTCCTCGCAAGCCGATCACCCCAACACCGGCCAGGCGCAGCACCTGCCAGTCAGCACAGCACCGCCCAGCTGAACCGCCCAGCACGAGGAGACAGAGCATGACCGACACGCTGTCCGCCTGGTCCACCGCGACCGACCCTTCCGGTCCCGACGAGGAATGGGACGAGGTTGCCGGCGCAGCCCAGGTGCCCGGTTCGGCCGCCCCGGTCGACGTCACGGCGATCGGGATCGTGCGCCGCGACGGAGCGGTCGTCCCGTTCGCCCCGTCCCGGATCGCGGTGGCCATCTCCAAGGCCTTCCTGGCCGTCGAGGGCCGCCAGATCGGCGCGTCGTCGCGGTTCCGGTCGCTGGTGGTGCAGCTCACCGATCAGGTCGTGGTCGCCCTGGCCCGGCGCACCGGTGGCTCCCGCACGGTCCACGTCGAGGACGTGCAGGACCAGGTGGAGCTCGTGCTCATGCGCGGCGGGCATCACAAGGTCGCCCGGGCCTACATCCTCTACCGGGAAGCCCACGCCCAGGCCCGGGCGCGGCTTGCCGAAGAGGACGCGGCGGGCCTGCTCGACGGGCCGGACGAGGACCGGCCCAGCGCGACCGCGATCGACGGGGCGGGCGATGACGGGTTCGCCGGGGTGGAGATCCCCGCGCTGAGCGTCCGCCGCGCCGACGGGTCCGCCACGACGTTGGACGGTGCGCGCCTGAAGGTCGTCATCGGCGAGGCCTGCGCCGAGTTGGACGGCGTCGAGGCGCGCCTGGTGCTGACCGAGACCCTGCGCAACCTCTACGACGGCATGTCCGCCGACGAGCTGGCGACCGCGCTGGTGATGACCGCGCGGACCCTGGTGGAGACCGAGCCGGCCTACACCTACGTCGCGGCCCGGCTGCTGCTGGACAAGCTGCGCACCGAGGCGCTGACGTTCCTGCTGCCCGGGCAACAGCAGGCCAGCGCGGCGCAGCTGGCCGAGCGGTACCCGGAGTACCTGCACGCCTACCTCGAGCACGGCATCACCAGCGAAGCCCTGGACCCGCGCCTGGCCGACTACGACCTACCGGCCCTGGCTGCGGCGATCCGTCCGGAGGGGGACCGGGCCATCACCTTCCTGGGCCTGCAGACCCTCTACGACCGTTACTTCCTGCATACGTCGGGGATCCACTACGAGCTGCCGCAGGCCTTCTTCCTACGGGTCGCGATGGGCTTGGCGCTGTCTGAGCCGGTCGAGCAGCGCCAGGACCGGGCGGTCGAGTTCTACCGGCTGCTGAGCTCGTTCGACTTCATGGCGAGCACCCCCACGCTGTTCAACGCCGGGACCACGCGCCCCCAGCTGTCCAGCTGCTTCCTGACCACCGTGGACGACGAGCTGGAGTCGATCTTCGGTTCGATCAAGAACAACGCGATGCTGGCCAAATTCTCCGGCGGACTGGGTAATGACTGGACCCCGGTCCGCGGGATCGGCGCGCACATCAAGGGCACCAATGGGCTCTCCTCCGGCGTCGTGCCGTTCCTGAAGATCGCCAATGACACCGCTGTCGCGGTCAACCAGGGCGGCAAGCGCAAGGGCGCGGTCTGCGCCTACCTGGAGACCTGGCACGTCGACATCGAGGAGTTCCTCGACCTGCGCAAGAACACCGGTGACGAGCGTCGCCGTACCCACGACATGAACACCGCCAACTGGGTCCCGGACCTGTTCATGCAGCGGGTGGAGGCCGACGGGCAGTGGACACTGTTCTCCCCCGACGAGACCCCGGACCTGCACCAGCTCTACGGGTCGGCGTTCGCGACGCGATACGCCGAGTACGAGGCGGCCGCAGACCGCGGTGAGCTGAAGGTGTCCCGCCGGATCCGTGCCGTGGACCTGTGGCGGCGGATGCTGACGATGCTGTTCGAGACCGGGCACCCGTGGCTGACGTTCAAGGACCCGTGCAACCTGCGCTCCCCGCAGCAGCACGTCGGTGTCGTGCACTCCTCCAACCTGTGCACCGAGATCACCCTGAACACCTCCCAGGACGAGGTGGCGGTCTGCAACCTCGGCTCGGTGAACCTGGCCCGGCACACCGGCCCGGATGGCCTGGACGTCGAGCACCTCAACCGCACGGTGGCCACCGCGGTCCGGATGCTGGACAACGTCCTGGAGATCAACCTCTACACGGTGGAGGAGGCGCGGCGGTCGAACCTGCGCCACCGCCCGGTCGGGCTCGGACTGATGGGTTTCCAGGACGCGCTCTACGCCCAGCGGATTCCGTATGCCTCCGAGGCTGCGGTGGAGTTCGCCGACACCTCGATGGAGTCGCTGAGCTACGCGGCGATCTCCGCCTCGGCGCAGCTGGCCCGGGAACGCGGCTCGTATGAGAGCTTCGACGGGTCGCTGTGGAGTCAGGGAATCCTGCCGATCGACTCCATCCAGGCGCTGGCCGACGCGCGCGGTGGGGACCTGGAGATGGACCGCACCCAGCGCCTGGACTGGGATTCGCTGCGCGAGACCGTCCGCGGCGGGATGCGTAACTCCAACGTCATGGCGATCGCGCCGACCGCGACGATCTCCAACGTCAGCGGGGTGGCGCAGTCCATCGAGCCCAGCTACCGCAACCTGTACGTGAAGTCCAACATGAGCGGGGATTTCACAGTGGTCAACGAGCACCTGGTGCGCGACCTGAAGGCGCGCGACCTTTGGGACGAGGTCATGGTCAGCGACCTGAAGTACTTCGACGGGTCACTGGCGCCGATCGACCGGATCCCGGAGGACCTGAAGGAGCTGTACGCCACCGCATTCGAGGTCGACGCCTCCTGGCTGATCCGGGCAGGCAGTCGCCGGCAGAAGTGGATCGACCAGGCGCAGTCCCTGAATCTGTACGTGACCGAACCCAACGGCCGGAAGCTGGACAGCCTGTACCGGCTGGCGTGGCGGTCCGGGCTGAAGACGACCTATTACCTGCGCAGCCAGGCGGCCACGCACGTGGAGAAGTCGACGCTGCGGGGGACCGACGGCCGGCTGAACGCGGTGTCCGCGACGGGTGCGCCCGCCGCTCCCGCTGCGCCGGTCCCGCAGGCCGCGCCCGTGGTGTCGGCGCCTCCTGCCGCGCCACTCGTCCCGGCGGTGGACCCGACCGCGACCGCGGTGCCGGTGATGTCGGAGCGGGAGGCAGCACTGGTGGTCTCCGCAGCCCAGACCAGTGCCGCCCAGACCGCGGCCGAGGTCCAGGCGTGCTCGATCCTCGATCCCGACTGCGAGGCCTGCCAGTGACGGGCCGACTCGCGGCATACGCCGTCGCCCCCGCCACCTGCCGCCAGATCAGCACCACCCGCCGAGAGGACCTCTGATGACCCTGCTGTTCGACGACGAGACCGCCACCGATGCGCCGACCGTCCCCACGACTCCGGTCGCCGCTGCCGCGCCGTCCGGGGACACCGCGGACACCACCGGCCTGGGTGAGATCGCCCGCGGCGCAGGCCGCGTCCGCGTCGACGACAAGGCGATGATCAACGCCCGCGCGGACGTGAACCAGCTGCTGCCGATGAAGTACCGCTGGGCGTGGGACAAGTACCTGGCGGGCTGCAACAACCACTGGATGCCCACCGAGGTGTCGATGCAGGCCGACATTGCGCTGTGGAAGAGCCGGGATGGTCTGACCGCCGACGAGCGTCGGATGCTCAAGCGCAACCTCGGATTCTTCGCGACGAGTGAGTCCCTGGTCGCGAACAACATCGTGCTGGCGGTGTACCGGCACCTGACCAACCCGGAGTGCCGGCAGTACCTGCTGCGCCAGGCCTTCGAGGAGGCCGTGCACACCCACACGTTCCAGTACATCTGCGAGAGCCTCGGCCTGGACGAGGGCGAATTGTTCAACATGTACCGCGAGGTGCCCTCGATCACCGACAAGGCGGCGTGGGCGCTGAAGCACACCCAGAGCCTGGAGAACCCGGAGTTCCACACGGGCACGGTGGAGGCGGACCAGCGCTTTCTGCGGGACCTGGTCGCGTTCTATGTGGTGTTCGAGGGGATGTGGTTCTACACCGGGTTCGCCCAGATCCTGAGCTTGGGCCGGCGCAACAAGATGGTCGGGATCGCCGAGCAGTACCAGTACATCCTCCGGGATGAGTCGACTCACCTCAACTTCGGGATCGACTGCATCAACCAGATCAAAATCGAGAACCCGCAGCTGTGGACCCCTGATATGCAGGCCGAGATCCGCCAGATGCTCGTCGACGCCTGCGCGCTGGAGGTCGCCTACAGCCGCGACACCATGCAGACGGGGATGCTCGGGCTGAATGCGGACCTGTGCGAGCAGTACATGCACTTCATCACCAACCGCCGCTGCGCCCAGATCGGCCTCGCGCCGGTGTTCGCCGACGTCGACAACCCATTCCCGTGGATGAGCGAGCTGATGGACCTGGGCAAGGAGAAGAACTTCTTCGAGACCCGCGTCACCGAATACCAGTCCGGCGGCGGCCTCCAGTGGTGACTGCCGCGCTCCGGCAACCTCCAAGCGCCCGTCCCAACGAATCCACTCCCCAAGCAATGCAGGAGCGGGAGATTTGGGGTCAGCCGCTGCGCGCCACCCTGCCGGATGAAGGTCTGGGGCTAAGGTCGGCAGGGGTCAGCGTGAGCAGAGATTACCGGCGGCCGCCCCTCGAGATGGCGGTGACCAATGCATTGCTGCCATCGAGGCCGACGGTGAGTACGACCCTCGAGAATCTGCCGATGCCCCGGCGTGTCCAGTACGCCGCCGCCGGAGGCGAGCCTGAGCTGACATGGCTGACTTTTCGCATTGAGCTGAGGGGTCGGCGAACTCGGAAACGCTCGTCGGCCAAGGGAGATTCACGTTGCCTTCGAGCGTAGAGCGCTTCTGGTGCCCTCGCGGCGCCGCGTCCACGCTCGACGACCATGGCTTCCTGCGCGACCCCGACGCGCGCTGGTTCGACATGCAGTCGGCCGACCCTAGTGTGCTCCGTATTGGTGAACTCGGCGAGCAACGCTGTTTAGTGCTGCTCGGAGAGCCCGGCGCGGGTAAGTCAACGGAGGTCGCGGCGGCGGCTCGACTGGTCGCCGCTGGGGTGCCCGTCGTGTTCTTCGACCTCGCGGCGTACGGGTCTGAGGACCGGCTCGTGCGCGAGGTGTTGGGCAACCCCTCGGTAGTTGCCTGGTCGGTCGGGTCTGGCCAGCTGTGTCTCGTCCTTGACTCGCTCGACGAGGCGCGAGCACGCATCCCGAACGTCGGCGCGGTAATCGCCGACTGTGTTCGCCGGCTCCCGTACAACCGACTATTCCTACGCATTGCCTGTCGAACGGCGGAGTGGCCGGTGTCGCTCGAGGAGTCGCTAGAGGGGCTGTTCGGCGCGCTTACGGCGTTCGAGATTCTGCCGCTTCGACGGGCCGACGTGCCGGCGATCGCGGGGGCTTGGTGCGATCCGTCCCGGCTCCTCGACGAGGTCTTACAGGGCGGCGCCGGTCCGCTCGCGGCCCGCCCCCTGACGTTGCGATTCCTCGCCCGCGGGTTCGGCCAGTCGGGACGCTGCCCGAGCGAGGCGCCGCGTTGTACTCGGCCGGGGTCCGCTCACTCTGCGAGGAACAGAACCCGGCCCGCCTCGACGCAGGGCTCGGCGGTGCGCTCGCGCTCGATCAGCGCGTCGCGGTCGCCCGTCGCGTCGCTGCGGCGACGGTGTTCGGCGGCGCGTCCGCGATCTGGACCGGCCCCGAGGTCGACGCCGACGGCGAGGACACTGTCGTGGAGCGTCTCGCTGGTTCGGCCGAGCCGACTCCCGACGGGACAGTCGATGTCACAGTCACGGCGGTTCGGGAGGCGGCGCGAACCGGACTGTTCACGAGCCGCGGCGGACAGCGCCTCGGCTGGGCACACTCGACCTTCGCCGACTTCCTCGCAGCCGAGTGGGTGGTCGCCAACGACCTATCCGAAACGCAGGCGCGGCCGTTATTCCTCGGACCGGACGGACGGTGTTGGCCGCAGACCCGCCTGGCGGCGGCGTGGACGGTCGCAATCGCGCCGGAACGCTTCGAGTTCCTCACCGCGGCGGACCCGGCGGCGTTTCAGGGCGAGGTCGAACTGCCAGGCGACACTCTGCGCGCCGCGATAATCGACGGGCTGTTCTCGGTTGCCAGCACGCTCACCGCAGCGCCGTGGGAACGCTCCTACCGTGCGCTTCGGCACCGCGACGTCGCTGACCAACTACGTCCGTACCTGCGCGACCCCGACGATGACCGCCGGCGCTTGGCCATTGAGCTGGCCGACGAGTGCGCCGCGATCGAGCTGCGCGACGACCTCGCGGACATCGTCACCGACAGCACCGCCGAAATGCACGACCGTGCCGCCGCCGGCTGGGCGCTGACGCGGCTCCCGGACCCGCACCGGACCGCGGCGCTGCGCCCGCTCGCGCTCGACGCCGCGACGCGCGGCGACGACCTGGCGGACGAGCTCAGGGGCGTCTCGCTGCTTGCGTGTTGGCCGCAGGCGATGTCGAACGCGGAGGTCTTCTCCGTGCTGACCCCACGTCGGCAGCGCAACTACCACGGCTCCTACGCACTGTTCCTCAACCACTTCTGCAGCGCCATTACCGCCGCTGACATCGACGCCGGCCTCCGGTGGCTGCTCGGGGACCTCAACGGCCCGGTCGACGACCACGCTTTGGGGGCGCTCGCGAACCGCGTGCTTCGGCTGGCCGCGACGCGCCCAGGCGACGATGCCGTAGTCGACGCGTTCACCCGCGTCGTCCTCGCCCGGGTTGAGGGCGACGACGGCCTGCTGTTCTCGGACTTCCGCAACGACCAATGCGAAGACCCGTTGGCCGACCCCCCGCTGCGACGGGCCGTCGCGGCCGCAGTGCTCGCGGCCGACCCGACGGACAGGGTGCTGCACAGGCTCACCGGCCACAGCTCGCACTCACTGGCCGTCGTACGCGCCGACGACCTCGCCTGGCTCTCCGAGCTGTACGTCGAAGCCGACCTGGATATGCGGGAAGCGGTGCGCTCGCTGTTCCAATGGACGTTCGACGTCAGCGCCCGCGCGCACTGCGACCTGGTGCTCGACATGCCACCCGGGCACCCCCTGCACGTCGACCTCGTCCACGCCTGGGTGGACGCTGTTGCCCTCGACTCGCCCGCGGCCGACGAGATGCGCCGGTCGTGGGAGATGTTCCGCGGACCGACCCCGGTGCAGGCCGACGAGGGCGACGACGTCAACAAGCAGATAGAGGAGCTGCTGGCACGGTTCGACCAGGGCGAGGCGGCGGGCTTCTGCTACAGCACGCGGCTGCTCACCGTCGCGCCCGGCTCGAACCACTTCGGCGCCGAATTCAACCCAGATGTCGTGGCCATGCCGCGGTGGCCGACCCTGAGCGAGGGGTTGCGCGAACGTCTTATCGGCGCCGCCGAGCACTACCTGCGCTCGTACCCGTGCCAGCCGGAGCAGTGGCTCCACACGCCGGAAATCCGTTACCACCCGGCGGAGGCCGGGTATAAGGCGATGGTTCTGTTGCTCCGCGTGGCACCCGAACGCCTTCACCGGCTACCCGCAACGGCGTGGGTCGAGTGGGCGCCCGTCCTCGCCAGTTGGTCGACCGCGTTCGTGAACGGCGCGACCTGGGACGACAAGTTGCAGATGCTGGAGTTCGCCGGCCCCGAGGCGCGTGATGTAGCACGTGCCGCCCTGCTGACTCGGGTAGTCGCGGCTGTATCGAACGGAAAGCGGCCTTTAGCCTCGAGTGAGGCCAGTTACTTGTGGAACGACACCGTCGCAGACAGCTATCTTTCGCTGGCTCGGTCCGCCGAGTCGGAGCCGCGCGAGGAGATCGTCACCTCGCTCGCCACGCACGACTTCGATCTCCTGCGACCGTTATTGATGAAGTGGTTGGAGGATCCGACCGAACCTCGACCGGCACCGCCTGGCGGCGGGGCAGCTCATCGACCGCGACCTCGAAAGGAGCTGGCCGGCCGTGAAGGTCGTGCTCGACGCTGACCATACGGTCGCAGAACAGGTGCTCGGGGATTCGCTAACGATCCGTGGCTACGAGCGGTTCGACCACCTGTCGGCGGCGGTCGTCGCCGACGTCTACCTGTGGCTGCGCGAGACGTTTCCGCTGGAGTCCGACCCGCAGTTCGACGGTGCCCACTGGGTCGGACCTCGCGAGGAGATCGGGCAGTGGCGGGACAGACTATTGCACCGACTGCGAGACGAGGGGTCGGCAGAAGCCGTCGTCGGGGTCCGCGCGATCGTGGCAGCGTTTCCGACCGACCGGTGGCTGACGCGAACGCTGGCAACCGCCGAAGCGGCGCTGCGGCGCAGCCAGTGGTCTCCGACGCCGCTCTCGGAGCTTCTCCAGCTCGCCGCCGACGGTCGCACGGTCCTGGTGAACGATCCAGCGACTCTCGCGGCAGCGGTCGCGGCTGCGCTGAAAGATGTCCAGGAACAGTTGACCGGCGCGACCCCCGAGTCGCACTACCTGTGGGACACCCACGCCGGGCGGCCGAAGTCCGAGGACGAGATCTCGGACTACCTGGCCAACGAGCTCAGGCGTGTCCTGGCCGTTCGCGGCGCGATCGTCAATCGCGAAGTCCAAATTCGGCGCAAGCAACCCAGCGGCATCGGTGAGCGCATCGACCTCCTCGTCGACGCCGTGCCCGTGGGCGAACCCGGCACCGGCCTTCTAACGCTGCCAGTGGAGGTCAAAGGGGCGTGGAACCCCGAGCTGCGCACGGCGATGCGCGATCAGTTGGTCAGGCGTTACATGCTCGACACTGGGGCCAACGACGGCACCTACTTAGTCGCCTGGCCTGACCTGGAGAGCTGGACAGACGGCACCGACGGGCGGCGGCCGGTGCTGGAGTCACTCAACCGCCAAGAGGTCGAGGCGCAGCTCGCCGCGCAGGCCTCCGAGCTGGCGCGAGACGGGGTGCAAGTTAGCGTCGTGCACCTCGACGTCGCCTACCGGCGGCCCAGCTGAGGCGGTGCCGGTGTCGCGGCGGCGTAGCACATCGAGCCTGGCGGCCGCTGGCTCGGTCCGCGGAAGCGGGTCACTAGCGAGATCTGCCGAGTCGGTCTCCGTTCTCGTCGGATCTGCCGGATCTGCTGAGAGGCCGGGGCTCGCCAACAGATGCGGCCACCGCGCCCGCCCCCGGATGTCCTAATCATTGCGCCAGACGCCGCAGCCGGGTACGGCCGGTGTCCGAATGATAAGGACATAGAGACATGCCTCCTCTCCTCCGGACACCGGCGCTCGTCCTCGACGATCAGCGCGTCGTCGAGGACATCCACGGCCTCCGCGCAGCGATGGGTTACTCGCTGCGCACCGCGCGTCGCTGGACAGGCGGCTTGCGACGCAGCGCCCAGGCGCTGGCGCAGACGCAGACGCAGGCGCAGGCGCAGGCGCAGACGCAGGCGCAGGCGCAGGCGCAGGCGATCCAGGGCTCGAACAGCATCGAGGGGTACACCGTCACCGACCAGGACGCCCTCGCCGCGGTCGACGGCGAGGAACCGCTGTCCGCGGACCAGCAGACCTGGTCCGAGATCCTCGGCTACCGCCGCGTCTTGACCTACGTGCTGCGGATGGCGACCACCACCGGCTTCCGGCTCGACGCGATGACCCTGCAGTCCATGCACTTCATGCTGCTCGAGCACGACCTCGCCAAGGCGGCAGGCGAGTACCGCACCGGCCCGGTCTACGTCCACGACGACGAGGCCGGCCGGACCGTCTACGAGGGCCCGGACCAGGCGGTGGTCGGTGACCTCGTCGACGCACTGGTCGCGGAGCTGGAGCGCGACCGAGACCTGGATCCGCTGGTCCGGGCCGCCATGGCCCACCTCGACCTAGTGATGATCCACCCGTTCCGGGACGGTAACGGCCGGATGGCCCGTGCCTTACAGACCCTCGTGCTGGCCTCCGACCGGGTGTTGGAACCGACCTTCTCCAGCATCGAGGAGTGGCTGGGCAGCAACACCACCGACTACTACGCCGTCCTCGCGTCGACCGGCCGCGGCGCGTGGCACCCGGACAACGACGCACCTGTGGGTGAAGTTCAACCTGCGCGCCCACCACATCCAGGCGCAGACCCTGCAGAGCCGGTTCGCGGAGGCCGACCTGCTGTGGCGGCGCCTCGACGAGCTGGCCGCGGAGCACGGTCTGCCGGATCGGGTCTCCGACGCACTGTTCGACGCGTCCCGCGGCCTGCGAGTGCAGCGCCCCACCTACGTCAAACGGCTTGACCTGGAGGAGCGGACCGCCAGCCGCGACCTGGGCCGCATGGTCGACGCGGACCTGTTGCGCGCCGTCGGGCAGACCCGCGGCCGCTACTACGTCGCAGGGGACATGCTCCGGGGGCTCTACCGGGAGGTCCGGTCAGCCCGCCCTCCGGTCGACGACCCGTTCCCGACGGTGATGGACGAGATCCGCTCGGCCGGTCGAGCGACGACGACCTGATTGCTGCTCAGGCGTCCGCCGTCGGGCGGTAGCGCTGGCGGGCGGCTTCGCCCGAGGTTCCCAGCAGTGCGCCGACGACCTGCCAGGAGTGGTGCTGTTCGCGGGCGTGGACCCCGGCGTCCCGCAGCGCCCCCTCGGCCTCGGCGCGCCGAACCGCTGCCGAACGCAGCTGCTCCATTGCGTCGGGTCGCACTCGTGGCGTCTACGGCGGGACGTGTCTGGTTGAGTCCGTCGATCAGCCGAAGACCGGCAGCAGGCCGACCGCGTCGATCACCGCGGCCCGTAGCTCGTCCTCGCGCCACCCCGGGAGTTCACCGATCCGGTCACCAAGCAGATCGCGCGACACGGTGGTGATCGATTCGCATTGCACGACGCTCGGGTGCGCGAGGCCCTCAGCCATACCGACCGCGAGCTGCCACGAGTACCGCTTCGGCCCCGTTGAGATCGGCGCGACGGTGACCTCGGAGACGAGCGCCATCTTTGGTGCCGGCGTCAGCAGCAGCACCGGACGGCGCTTGTCTAGACCCGCCAGGTGAATCGGCCTCACTCGTCCAGACCGATCCCGTTGTCCCGGACCCACTCGGCGACCGAGGCGCCCTCAGCGGTGGGACGCTCCTCGGACAGGCGCGCCAGGTCGTCCTCGAGGCGGAGCTGCTGCGCCTGAATCGCCATCAGTCGGGCGAACAACCGGGGACGGGACAGCTCCAGGCGGCGGGCCAGGGTGTCGAAGGTCGCCAGCGCGTCCGTAGGAACCTCGAGGTGGATCGCGCGGGTCGCTGCAGTCATAGCGGGGACGACACTACGGCTGGTATGGCGATGACCGGGTGATCAACGGCGACCCGCTAATGGCCACGGGCAGGTCGTTGACGACCGGCGAGACCACGGCTGGGTCCGACCCGTGGCTATACCTCCGTCGCTGTCCGGCCGGAGCGCCCGTCGCGCGCCTGTCGAGACTCGTCGGCCCTGTTCGTTTCGTTCGTTTGGCCGTACGCTTCTTGAGTGACCGCCACGGCTGACGAACGCACAGTCTTTCCCGACGACACGCCGGACGGTCTGGCGGACCTTGCCAGACTGCTGGCCGGGGGCGACCCGCAAACCACCTACCTCGTCGGGCCGGACGGCCAGCAGGTCCGACTCCCCGCTGAGATCTTCGACGTGCTGCGCGAGGTCGCGACGGCCGTCAGCAGTGGCCTGGCGATCACCGTCGCGCCGCGCCAAACCGTCCTGACCACGAGCCAGGCCGCCGACGTGCTCGGCGTGTCTCGGCCGACCCTGGTCCGGCTGCTCGAGCGGGGCGAGATCGCCTACGAAATGCCCGGTCGGCATCGACGCGTCCGTCTCGTCGACGTGCTCGCTTACCGGGACCGGGACCGACGACGTCGGGCTGCGGCGCTCGATGAGATGGTGCGGGTCTCCGAGGAGGCCGGGCTATACCAGGACATCGATTCCGGCCAACCGCCGGTACGGAACGTCGAGCCGCCCGCGAGCACGACGAGCTGAGCAAGTGTTCTCCGCGTTCATCGACACCTGTGTCCTATACCGCCACTTGGTCTGCGACACGCTCCTCACCCTGGCCGAGGACGAGCTGTACCGGCCCCTATGGTCCGAAGGCGTCCTCGAGGAGCTCGAGCGGAACCTGGCCGACCGCATCGGACCAGTAGGCGCGACGGGTCGTGTCGGGTCTATGCGGCGGTCCTTCGACGATGCGATCGTCACCGGCTACGAGCCCCTCGTGAACGCGATCACGAACGACGCGAAGGACCGGCACATTCTCGCAGCAGCGGTTCGCTCCGGCGCCGACCTTCTCGTGACGGACAACCTCCGCGATTTCCCGCCTGAATCGACTCAGCCCTACGACCTTGAAGTCATCACGGCCGACGCCTTTTTGCTCAATCAGTTGGATCTGGCACCAGCTGCCACCCTGGTGGCGATGCGTCGGCAGGTGTCCAGGTACAGCCGGCCGCCCCGGTCGCTCGTTCAACTCCTCGATGCCCTCGGCCGGCCCGGTAACGCGTGTGGGGACTTCGCGGCAGCGTGCCGCCGGTATCTGTGATCAGCAACGTCCTGGGTCGGTGCCACCCCGGCGCTTGCGCCAGTGGCGTTGGCCCCAGCCCGGCAGCGCAGACATCGCCGATCGACGCCGGTCACCCATTGACAGCCACGAAACGTCCCTGGTCGCAGCGCTGGTGGATCGCGTACGCGGTTAAGCTCAGCAGCTGCGGCTGCGGTTCCCCGTCCACGACTTCGCACCGTCTCGGGCGCCTCAGCGAGGGGAGTCGTGGTGCGATTGGGATAGCTCGACCCTGCGGGCGAGCGCGTCCATGGCCGCCACCTCGTCGCCCGAGATCTCTGGCTGGTCAGGTTGTTGCATCACCAGGCGGCGGTGTCAGCGTCTGGGTCGGCCAGGTTGTAGGCGGCCATCAGCGCACGGGTCAGTTCGGGCTCGCGGGCAGTGGGGAAGTACCCGATCTCGTCGTCGATGAGCGACTTCGGCACGGTTAGGACGTTGTCGCAGCTCACGACGCTGTCGTGTTCGAGGCCGACATCCTCACCGACGGGCACTTCGGTCGAGAGCCCTCGCACCGTCGACGTGATCAGAGCGCAGGACACGTTCGTCATCGCCTCGCGGACGACCTGTCGCGTCAGGATCAGAGCCGGGTGCCGTCCGACGGGTGCCGGAAAACGGACCCAAGCGATCGATCTCACCGGGCCGGAAGGTCGGGCATCGCCGCCATCTGGGCGGCGCCGGCGGCGTTCAGATCCGGGTAGACGGGGTCACCTCGGGTCGCCAGCTCGGTCACGATGGCAAGGTCCCGTTCGGCGTCCGCCTGCCGTCGGGCCGACCGGATCATCCGGGCAACCAACCTCGACCTGGTCAGGCCGGCGGCAGCTGCCAACCCGTCCAGCTCGTCGACGACGTGCGCCGGGAACCGGAGGTTGACCTGAGCGAGTGGAGCCACCCGACGAGCGTAGCCCTCGCGTACGCAGAACCTACGCAAAGTCGTTCGCCCCGGCCCGGCGATGTGATCGAAGACCAGCGACAGTCGGTGCGCCGGTCGAACGACCCACCGTTGGTGAAACAGGCGCGGTTCAGCGCCCAGCGGCCACCGCGATCGACACAACGAAGGCGGCCGCACTGACGACCACACCGACCCAGGCCGCGAACGTCGGGCGGCCCGGGCGACGGGTCCCCCAGGCGGAGAGAGCGGCTGCGCCGATGGCCATCACGACCGCGGAGACGCTGACTGCGGCTGCGAGCAGCGCGAGGACTGAAACGACCAACCCGAGGCTGCCGACACGATTGAAGAAGCGTGGACCGGTCGGATACGGAGGCAACGAAGCGATCTTCTCCTCAACGGCGGACATAGGAACAGATTGCCGACGCCCGCGCAGGTCTGCCGTCGCTCACCCATCCCTGTGGACGGGGTCGGCGGGGCTACACGGTCTGCACAGTTTCACCTCAGCTGGCAGGCGGTAGGACGGTTCGGTTGCCCACGCGAGGAGGTCACGATGCTCAGGCGCGCGGAAAGCGTCTCGGTGCGATTTGTACGGGATCACCGCTTCAGCCATTACGGCGAAATCCGCGTGCTCTTGGGCCGGGACCAGACGGTGATCGGGTGGGGTCACCGCGACGAGTTCCAGCGCGCCGCCATGGTCCACCAGACTCGCCCGCAGTTCGTGGTCCGAGCGGGGGAACGGAACTATTGGCAGTTCCGCGACAGGTTCTTCTGGGACAACGACGGATTGGATCGCGACGAGGTTCACGCGGTCCTCGCCACCCGAGAGCAGCGGGACAGGGCAAGAGTCCGTCGAGCTCAGGAGATCTTCGCCTCTGACGTGGGCACGCCAGTTGCGGCGGGCCGCCGGCCAGGGATTCCTGACGACGTCAAACACCTCGTGTACACGCGGGATGGGGGTCGTTGCCGACACTGCGGTGCGCACCGAGCTGCAGTTCGACCACGTCATCCCGCTCGCGTTGGGAGGAAACAGCGATGCCGACAACCTGCAATTGCTGTGCGGACCATGCAATCGCCGGAAGGGCGCCGGGCTAGCCGTCCGGTCCTAACTGCCCCGGGAAACGGGCACCGGCCGTCAGGGGACGAGCACCAGCCTGCCCGTGGTATCCCAGACCTGTTCCACCTCTGACAGCGGATGCACGACGGTGTCGATCTGCAGCTTCCCGTCCGCGGCGAACTCCAGCAATGCCCGGATGCCGGCAACGCGAGTGCCGGGGTCGAGGGTGCCGAGGCCGTTGCCGGAGATCTGCAGGTTCTGATTGCGAAGCAGTGCGGCATCCAGTTTCAGAGAGTTGCCGGCGACGGACCCGATCTGGACGAACTGGACCGGCTGCCAGGGCGGTCGGGCCATTTGCGCCAACGCCTGAAACGTGCCCGCCGCGGGCTCCCCCCACAGGTAGTCCAGGACCAGGTCGACGCCGTCGGAAGCTGCTGCGATGAGCCGCTGCGGGTAGTCCCCGCCGAGCGCCACCGTCGCGTCCGCGCCCAACTCGGCCGCCCGCGTCAGCCCTGCCCCGGCCAGACCGGCGGCGATCACCCGGCCCGCCCCGAGCCGCTGCGCCAGCTGGACCGCGAGCAGACCCGACACCCCGGTACCCCCCAGGACCAGCACCGTCTGCCCGGACCCGGCGCGCAGGTGTTCGGTCAACGGCTGCCAGGCCGAATAGGCCGGGTTCACCAGCGCGGCGGCCGTGGTGACCGAGAACCCGGCGGGCAGCGGGATCGCGGCCGCGGCAGGAACGGCTGTCCGCTCCGCCAGCGTGCCGAAGGGCGGTCGGGCGCCCGCCGCATACACCAGCGTGCCGTCGGGCAGGCGTCCCACCGCGTCCAGGCCGGGGACGAACGGGGGGGCCGCGCTGATAGTGGGATTTCGGCCGGCGGCGATCGCGCGGACAATCTGGTGGACCGCACTGGCCTCCACCGTCAGCGGGACGAAACCTTCCGGGACGTCGGGCTCGGCGAATTCGCCGGCGACCGGTGGCCTCTCGACATCGGTCACGACCGCGGCGCGCATGCCGTCATGCTCGCACCTGCTCTCGGCGGGTCGGCCGGTACGGTCCGCCTGTGACGACCGTCCGGATAGCGACGGAGACCGATGTCGGGCTGCCCGACGGACGGACCCTGCACGTCTACGACATCCCACCCGGCGAGGCGGACACCCGACTGACCGTGCTCTGGCACCACGGAACCCCTAACACCGGCGAACCCCCCGAACCGCTGCTGGCGGCATCGAGCCGGCTCGGGGTGCGCTGGGTCGGCTTCGACCGGCCGGGCTACGGCGGTTCGACACCGCACCCCGGTCGCACTGTCGGATCAGTCGCGGACGATGCGGCCGCGGTGGCCGATGCGTTGGACGTCGAGCGGTTCGCGGTGATGGGTCATTCCGGTGGCGGCCCGCACGTGCTGGCTTGCGCTGCGCTGCTCCCGCGACGGGTCATCGCCGCCGTCAGCATCAGCGGGCTAGCCCCGTTCGACGCGGTGGAGCTGGACTGGTTCGCCGGGATCAACGCCTCGGGCACAGCGGAACTGCGGGCGGCCACCCGGGGGCGCGCCGCGCTGGAACGCACGCTGGCCGACGGTGACTATGACCCCGAGATGTTCACGCCCGCCGACCATGCCGCACTCGAGAATGACCAAGCCTGGTTGATGACTGTGGTCCGCCGCGGCGGAGCCAACGGTCCGGGTCCGATGGTTGACGACGACCTGGCCGCCGTCAGTCCCTGGGGATTCGACCCGTCCGAGATCAGTGCTCCGGTCCTGATCCTGCACGGCGAGCAGGACCGGGTCGTTCCCGTGGACCATGGCCGCTGGTTGGCCGGCACCTGCCCGAGCTCGCAGCTACGGACCGGGCCCGACGACGGCCACATCTCCATCCTCAACTCGGCGCACACAGCACTGGACTGGCTGATCGAAGTGGCCGACGCCGCGGCAAGTCAGCCGTAGCGCGCCCGCAGTTCCCGGCGCCGTCGGAAGATCACCCTTAGCCGGCGGACCTTGAGTACCGCGTCGACCACGAGCACCACAATGACCGCCACGATCGCCACCTTCAGACTGGTCCGGGCACTGACCGCCGCCACGAAAACCAGCACCACGGCGGCAGCGACATCAACAGCGAGTAGCACGAACGACGGCGTCGTCGGACGGTCCGCGATTCGGTCGGGCGGGCCGGGGCGGCCGAGCTGCCCGACCCCGCCGAGCGAGCTGACCGACCGAACTGCACGGGCGGCGCGCAGCACCTGCCACAGCCCGGCCATTCCGGCGATCGTAGGCGCCGCAACCTTCCGCAGGGCCGGAGTCACCCGACGCGATAGCCCTTAGGCGGTGTGCCCGCGCCCCCGCCCGCGCTGGGCCCGCGCTGGGCTGGGCCCGCGCTGGGAGACGGTAAGCACCGCTGGGGCCGTCGCAGCGGTGCGGATTGTCTCCGAACGCACTCTCATCGGCGAGCGGCGTCCCCAACCAGGGGCGCCGCAGGGGCAGCGGCTGTCCGATGTCACCAAACACCCCCCAGCCCGTTGACGGGCCCGTCGGACGGTGACCGGATGGGCCGATGCCCCCCGCCGCACCGCTGCCGCCGCTCCTGACCAGCCGGGCCTTTCGGGGGAGCACCGCCCGAACTGCCGGGCTGATCTCACGGCGGCGGTTGCAGTCCCCGCTCGTCCGGGCGATCTCCCGGGATCTGTACGTGGCCACCGATGTGGGCCTGAACCATGCAGCGGGCTGCCGGGCATTGGCTCTGCTTCTACCCGAACGGGCGGTCTTCACCGGAGCATCTGCCCTGGCACTGGGCGGGGTCGACGTGGTGGACGCCGACGCGCCCGTCGAGGTGACCGTCCCGCACGACCGGCCGCTTCGCTGCCGCCCCGGGCTGACCATCCGGCGTCATCGTCTTCACCCAGCCGACATCACCAAGCTCTACGGCGTTCGCGCGACGATTCCGCTGGAATCCGTGTGGGACGTCGCGGCCCGACGCGAGCTCGAGCAGGCCGTCGTCCTGGTCGACGCGGCGTTGGCTCGCTGGCCGGTCCTCGGCCGCTGTCTGGATCCCGCGGACGCCTCGCGACGGAACCGGCGCGGTGGCCGACGCGCCGCCGCGGCGCTGACCATCGCCGACGGCCTGGCCGAGTCCCCGATGGAGTCCCGACTCCGCGTCCTGATCCTGCAGGCCGGGATCCGCGCCCCACAGCTGCAGGTGGTGGTGCGCGACCAGGGCGGGCGGTTCGTCGGCCGGGTCGATCTCGGGTGGCCCTCGCTGCGCCTTGTGGTGGAGTACGACGGTGCGCTGCACAACGGGCGCCTCGACAGCGACCGGGACCGGCTCAACCGGCTGGTCGCCGCCGGCTGGGTCGTCCTGCATGTGACGGCCGAACGGATGCGCGGGGACCGATCGGGCCTGGCCGACGAGATTCAGTCTGCTGTGGAGCGGGCGGACGCCACGGCGCGAGGGCACCCGAGCTGAGGCCCGCGCGCTGGGATACGTTGCGCACCCCTGACGGGGGCTCAGCGGTGCGCAACGTATCCCGGGCCGCGGGTGGGAGGCAGGAGGCGACGGCGCGGTCACCCCGTGACCCGTGTTGGATGGGCCCATGGCTGACGCTCCAAACCAGCAGGCTCCCGACGTCGACCCACCGGACGGCCCGGCCCCCGACACGCTTCAGATCACCGACATCACCGTCGGGGACGGTCCGCAGGCATCACCCGGCGATACCGTCCGCGTGCACTACGTGGGCGTCGAACATGACTCAGGTGACGAGTTCGACTCCTCGTGGCGGCGCGGTGAGCCGATCGCGTTCCCGCTGCGCGGACTGATCCAGGGCTGGCAGGACGGCATCCCAGGAATGCGGGTCGGCGGGCGCCGGCGCCTCGTCATCCCCCCGGAGTTGGCCTACGGGCCGAGCGGCGCCGGTCATGAGCTGTCCGGTCGAACACTCATCTTCGTGATTGATCTGCTCGGCGTCGGCTGACCAGCCGTCGAAGATCCCCTCCTGTCACCAGGTGCGGCCCTCCGGCGCCCACGATGCCGGCGTGCGAGGTATCCATGGTCGGGCTGCCGAAATCGCCGGTGGTCGAGGACGGGACCCGCCGAGCCATCCGGCGGTCAGAGGAGTAACGAGATGAAGCTCAGCGGAGTTCGGGGACCAGGCGCGGCGGCGGTCACGGTCGCGGTTCTGGCCGGTGCGTGCAGCAGTGGCAGCTCCGCGGCGACACCCAGTGCCTCGCCCGCAGCGACCAGCCCGACCGCGACGAGTCCGACCCTGCCCGCCGAATCCGTGCAACCGAGTAACGCAGCCCCCTCGTCCTCGACGTCGCCGGCCCCGTCGAGCTCGACCTCGACCCCGCCGCCGCCCGGTGGCGCCGACGCCGAGGTCATCGCCGCCGCGTCGCAGAAGCTGGCCGCAGCCAAGACCGCGAAGTTCACCCTGTCGGTGGCCGTCAAGAGCCAAGGTCAGTCACAGACGATCACGTCCAAGGGCCTGCAGAACATTCCCGCCAAGCAGGTCCAGGCCGTGACGACCATCCAGGGCACGACGGTGGAATCGCGCACCCTCGGCCCAGTCACCTATACGAAGGTCCCCCCCGGCGCAAATGCCCCGAAGGGCAAGCCGTGGGTGAAGGTCGACAACTCCTCGTCCGGAACCGCCGACCTGTCGGACCCCACCGGGTCGTTGGCGGTTCTCAAGGCTGGCCTCGGTCCGGTCCAGAAGCTCGGCGCGGCGCAGGTTGCCGGCGTCCCGACGACCCGCTACAGCACCTCACTCGATGTGACCAAGGCGGCTCGCACCGTGCCCGCGCTCAAACAGCTACAGGGCCTCGGGGTGACCCGGGTCCCGCTCCAGATCTGGATCGACAAGCAGGGCAGATTGCGCCAACTCACCGAGTCCATCGACGCGACCAGATTTCCGGTGAGCCGCACCGGCACGGCCCCCGCCGCCATCGCCGTGACCATCACCTACAGCGACTTCGGGGTTCCGGTTCACGTCACCGCCCCGCCTGCCAGCCAGGTCACCAGCGGTAACCCGAAGGCGTGAGCTGCCTCGACCGGTCGCCGGCGCCGGCACGCCCAGCCGCCCTGCAGAGGTGTCGGTGACCTACCCTTGGCCGGTGCATCTGCGGAACGTGATTCTCCGCCTGTGGCGGGAGGCCGCCAAGTTCGGGCTGATCGGTTTATTCAACTTCGCCCTGGACACCGGGCTGTTCAACCTGCTGCGCCACACCTCGCTGCACGACCGACCGCTGACCGCGAAGGTCGTGTCCACATCGGTGGCTGTCATCTCCTCCTACTTCATGAACCGGCACTGGACGTGGCGCGAACGCTCGCGTACCGGGCTGCGCCGCGAGCTGCCGCTGTTCGTCATCCTCTCCGGCGTGGGACTCGGGATCAGCCTCGGCTGTCTCGGGGTGTCCCACTACGCGCTGGGATTCACCAGCGTGCTGGCCGACAACCTCTCGGCCAACGGTGTCGGGCTCGTCCTCGGGATGGTGTTCCGCTTCTGGTCGTTCCAGAAGTGGGTATTTCTCGCCCCACCGGCCGGTCCGGAACCGGCGCCGTTGGAGGACGCCATCCGCACCGCGGCCTGAGGCGCCCACCTTTCAGATCTGGGAGACCGCGGGCTCGCGACCGGCGGCGGCGTCGTCGGCCTCCAGCTCCCGGACGATGGGCAGCACCTTCTCCCCGAAGTAGGCAACGTCCTCCAAGTAGTGCAGGAACCCCAGCAGCATCAGGTCGACCCCGCGGCGTCGGTACTCCACGATCCGGGTGGCCACCTGCTCCGGGGTGCCGACCAGCCCGGTCCGGAAGCCGTCGTTGTACTGCACGAGGTCGTTGAACTCGCTGTCCTGCCACATTCCGGTCTTGTCCGAGGTGGACTTCCCGGCGGCGCGGACGGCCTCGCCGAAGCCGGCGACGGCCTCCCGGTCGGCCTTGTCGACGATCTCGGCCAGCACGTCGCGCGCCTCGGCCTCGGTGTCGCGGGCGACGACGAAGCCGTTGAGGCCGAAGCGGACCGAGCGACCGTTGGCTGCGGCGTACCCACCGACCTCCTGCACCTGGGCCGACGCCTTCTCATAGGAGGCGCCGTTCATGAAGTACCAGTCCGACACCCGGCCGGCCATCTGCCGGGCAGCCGTGGAGTTCCCGCCCTGGAATATCTCCGGGTGCGGGCGCCCCGGCCCGGACAGCGGCTTGGGCTTGAGGCTGAAGTCCCGGATCCGGTAGAAGTCACCGGCCAGGTTGGCCTGGTCGTCCTCCCAGATGCGGGTCAGCGCGGTGATGAACTCCTCGCTGCGCCGGTAGCGCTCGTCGTGGTCCAGCCACGGCTCCCCGAGAGCGGTGAACTCACCCTTGAACCAGCCGCTGACCACGTTGACCGCGAACCGCCCATGGGAGAGGTGGTCGGCCGTGGCACCGAGCTTGGCCAGCACGCCCGGGTGCCACAGTCCCGGGTGCACCGCGGCGATGACCTTCAGCCGCTCGGTGGCCAGCAGCAGCGCGAGGCTGAAGCTGGTCGACTCGTGTTGGAATTCCGCGCCGTAGCTGGCCATGTAGCGCACCTGGCTCAGCGCGTACTCGAAGCCGTTGCGTTCCGCGAGCTGGGCCAGCGTCTTGTTGTACTCGTACTGCCAGTCGGTTCGCTGCTCGATTCGGCTCACCACCAGCCCGCCCGAAACGTTGGGCACCCAGTAGGCGAATCGGACTGGTTCGGCGGCGGAGCTCTCGGTGGACATCGGTCTCCCTGTGGTCGGACGTGCGGGACGACGGGCCGCGAGCCATGCCCGGTGGGTCGCTGGGCGCGGTCAGCAAAGTCAGCGCGGACAGGCCGCAGCGGTGACCCGGAGCAGGTCCACGTGCCGACGGCGTGTGCAGCGCAGGCTTGTCACACCTCGACCGTCGCAGCGCGGCCGGGTCCGGTCAACCGGTCATCTCAGATTGTGAACTCGAGTATTGCAATGCGAGACGTCTGGAGGGTGAGCCGAAACGACGACTCGGACGCATCGGTCGGCCGGGCGAACTCGGGCGGTCAGGTCCAGAGCAGCGTGGTCGCCGGGTCGGAGAGGATCACCCCGACATCGGCCAGGAACCGAGAACCCTGCTCTCCATCGACGACACGATGGTCGAAGGACAGGGCGAGGGTCATCACCTTGCGCGGCTTGACCTTCCCTTTATGCACCCACGGCCGGTCGGCGACGGCGCCCACCGCCAGGATCGCCGACTCGCCCGCATTGAGGATCGGGGTTCCGGTATCGACGCCGAACACTCCCACGTTGGTCAGCGTGATCGTGCCGCCCTGCATCTGATCCGGACTGGTCTGACCGGCGCGCGCGATCGCGACGAGATCGTTGATCTCGCGGCACAGCTGCGGCAGCGGCATCCGCTCGGCGTCCTTGACGTTGGGGACCAGTAGGCCCCGGGGAGTGGCGGCCGCAATCCCGAGGTTGACGTAGTGCTTGTAGACGATCTCGTTGCTCGGTCCGTCCCAGCTGGCGTTGATCTCCGGGGTGCGCCCAGCCGCCAGACACATCGCTTTGGCCACCAGCAGAATCGGCGACACCTTCAGTCCAACGAAGTCCCGCCGCACCCGCAACCGGTCCAGCAACCGGTAGGACCGGGTCACGTCGACCTCGAGGAACTCGGTGACGTGCGGCGCCGAGAACGCCGACGCGGTCACGGCGTCTGCGGTCATGCGGCGCACGCTTCGCACGACGACCCGGGTCTCGCGGGCCGTCTCGTCCGGCCCGACGATCCCCGACGCCTCATCCCGGCCACGACGCGCCCCGCTGCCCGCACCCGATTCGGGGGTCGCGTCGACTGTGACCTCGGTCTGCGCCTTCGCCCGGGCGGCGTCAGCGACGTCCTCCCGTGTCACGGTTCCCCGCGGGCCCGACGGCCGAATCTCGGCGAGGTCGACGCCGAGCTCGCGCGCCAACCGGCGCACGGGCGGCTTGGCCAGCACGGCCGACCTCGCAGAATCACCGACGCCTTCGTGGTCGCGAGCTGCCGTGGCGTGGGTCGGGGCGGTATCAGCGATGCTCAGCCGACGACGACGGTGTACGCTGGCATCCCGGCGCGCGCCGTAGCCCACCAGGTTGGCCGACCGGCCGGCCGACTCACCGCCCCCCGCCGGGGCCTGCGGCTGAACCGGCTCGCCCGCCGGTGGCTGCCGTGACTGGTCCTGCGGCTGATCCGGCTCACCCTCGGGCATCGGCTGCCCCGGTTTGGAGCCGTTCGGTCCGCCACCTTCGGCTGACCGCGCGGCATCGGCGAACCGGACGATCGGCGCCCCGACCTCGATCGTGTCGCCCTCGCCGACTAGTAGCTCGGCGACCTCCCCCTCGAAGGGACTGGGCAGCTCCACCAGGGACTTGGCCGTTTCGATCTCGACCAGCACATCGTTGACGGCAACCTGCTGGCCGACTGCGACGCGCCAACCCACGATCTCCGCCTCGGTCAGCCCCTCGCCGACATCCGGAAGTCGGAACACCTGCCCGCCGCCGGCACGGTTCGGCTGCTCCGCCATCGCGTCCATCACCCCTGTCATCGGGTCAACGCAGCGTCGACGGCGTCAAGGATTCGGTCCACGTCGGGCAGGTAGAGCTCCTCCAACCGGGCGGGCGGGTACGGCACGTCCCATCCGGTCACCCGGCCGACCGGTGCCTCCAGTACGTCGAAGCACTGCTCACTGACGCGAGCAGCGATCTCGGCACCCAGACCACCGGAGCGCGGCGCCTCGTGCACCACGACCAGCCGGCCGGTGCGCCGTACCGACTCCAGGATGACCGGCATGTCCAACGGGGACAGCGATCGCAGATCCAGCACCTCCAGCTGCGCCCCGTCCTCGGCGGCTGCCTCCGCTGCGGCCAGACAGGTCCCGACCGTCGGTCCGTACCCGACCAGCGTGAGGTCCTTGCCCCGACGCACCGTCGCGGCACGTTGCAGTGGCCGCTGTCCGGAGTCGGCCTGTTCCCGCGTACGTGCGGCCTCGGAATCGACCAGTTCCCGCGGAGCCTTCTGCCAGTACAGGCGTTTCGGTTCGAAGAAGATGACAGGGTCGGCGATCCGGACCGCCTCGCGCATCATCCAGTACGCGTCCACCGGGTTGGACGGGGCGACAACCGTCAAGCCCGGCACGTGAGTGAACAGTGCTTCCGGAGATTCGGAGTGATGTTCCACCGAACCGATGCCACCACCGAAGGGGATGCGGATCACGATCGGCACGCGCAGCCGGCCTCCCGAGCGGTACCGCATCCGCGCGACCTGGGTGACGATCTGGTCATACGCCGGGAAGACGAACCCGTCGAACTGGATCTCGCAGACCGGCCGGTAGCCGCGCAGCGCGAGGCCGACCGCCGTTCCGACGATCCCGGCCTCGCCCAGGGGGGAGTCGATGACCCGGTCCTCCCCGAAGTCCTTCTGCAGCCCGTCGGTGACCCGGAACACCCCGCCGAGCCGACCGATGTCCTCACCGATCAACAGAACCTTCGCATCGTCCTCCATCGCCGAACGCATCCCGGCGTTCAACGCCTGTCCAAAGCTCAGCTGTGCGGCACCTGCCACCCGGCCGCGAGCGTCGCTCATGATCCCGCCCCCACCGGCTCGACGGCGAGTGTCTGCTGGTAGGCGACCCAGGCGGCACGCTGCTCAGCCAGCTCCTGCGGCAGTGACTCGTAGGCGTTCTCGAACAGTCCTCGCGGATCCGGGTCCGGCAGCTCGCGCACCCCACGGCGGATCGCGCGGGCCAGCTCGTCGGCCTCGGCACCGACCCTGGCCAACGCGGCATCATCCAGGTGCCCACCGGCGCGCAGGTAACGCTCCACCCGGTCGATGGGGTCCCGGCCCCGCCAGTGCGCGTCCTCCTCGGCCATCCGATACCGGGTCGCATCGTCGGCGGTGGTGTGGGCGGCCATCCGGTAGGTGAAGGCCTCGACCAGCGTCGGCCCCTGGCCCGCCCGGGCCCGGCTCATCGCCGCACCCACGACTGCCCGGGTCGCCAGGACGTCGTTGCCGTCGACCCGGACCCCGGGGAAACCGAACCCGGCCGCGCGACGGTAGATCGGCGCCGCGGACTGCCGCTCGACCGGAGCGGAGATCGCCCACTGGTTGTTCTGACAGAAGAAGACGACGGGAGCGTTCATCACCCCGGCCCACAACATCGCTTCATTCACATCGCCCTGAGCCGTCGCGCCGTCCCCGAAGGCGGCCAACACAGCGGCGTCCCGCTCGCGCCCGCGGCCGGCCCCGCCGTTTCCGATCCCTCCGTTACCGACCAGGCCGTCGCGCTGGATCCCCATCGCATACCCGGTCGCATGCAGCGTCTGCGCCCCGACCACCAGCGTGTAGAGGTGCATCCCGGCCCGCTCGGTGTCCCAGCTACCGAAGTCGACGCCCCGGAACAGCGACAGCAGCTCCATCGGGGCCACCCCGCGACACCACGCCAGTCCGTGCTCGCGGTAGGAGGGGAACACGTGGTCGGCCGGTAGCAGCGCCGCCGCGGCCCCTACCTGCGCCGCCTCCTGTCCCAGTGCGGAGGCCCACAACGCCAGCTCGCCCTGTCGCTGGAGCGCGGTGGCCTCGATGTCCAGGCGCCGGACCAGGGTCATGTCACGATGCGCGGCCAGCAGGAACGAGGTCTCGGCAGGGCTGCCGGGCTCCGGAGCCGGGTGGTCCGGATCGGTCAGCCGGGCACCGGACGGGTCGAGCAGGCGGACCGTCGGAACGCCGTCACCCGGGGCCGCGAAAGTCTCCGGTGCGTTCAGGGCGCTCTCCTCAGCCGGTCGGGCCGGCGGCGCGCGAGGACCGGCGGCGGCATTCCGGGGATCCGGAGCCATCGTCCACGGTAACCACCCGGGCGGCCGACAACCTGCTGGTCGCCCGGACAAGGTGGGCGCCAGCCCCTTGGTCCGCTCGACCAGCGTCGCCGATCATGTTGGTTGACTGGAGCCCATGTTCGTCATCGCCCACCTCTCCGACTGCCACATCGACGGCACCGCGGATCGTGCCGACCGGTTGCGCCGCACGCTCGCCCATGCGACCGACGGCCAGCGAAAGCCCGACGTTGTGCTGCTGACCGGGGACGTCGCGGATTCCGGCCGGCCGGAGCAGTACCTCGAAGCGGCGCGCCTGCTCGGTCAGGTGAAGGTTCCGGTGCTTGCGATACCGGGCAACCACGACGAGCGGGCTGCCTTCCGCGCCGGCCTGCTCACCGATTCCGGCCCGGCGGATGTGGGCGACGACGATGCAGCCCGCGATGATGTGGGCGGCGCCGATGTGGGCGACGACGGACCGCTGAACCGGGTGCGGCACATCGGTGCGGTGACGCTGCTGCTGCTGGACTCGACGATCCCCGGCGAGGACGGCGGCCGGCTGGAGCCGGCGTCGCTGCGATGGCTGGGGCGGCAACTGGACGCCGCCGCGCGCGGTCCGGACCGTACGCCGGTGATCCTGGTGCTGCACCATCCGCCGGTCACCATCGGAGCGCCGGGCCTTGACGCGATCGCGCTGGCCGAGCCGGTGGCCCTGCAGGCCGAGCTTGCCCGCCACGGACCGGTCACCGCGATCCTCTGCGGCCATGTGCACGGCGCCACCAGCGCCCACCTGGGCACGATCCCGGTGCTGGCCGCGCCGGGCATCGCCTCGACCTTCCGGCTGCCGTGGGAACCGGGTGGGACGGCGCTGGTCGACCCGGTCGCCCAACCCGGGCTGGCCTTTCATGTCATCGCCGATGACGGGTCGCTGACCAGTCACGTCCGCTGGGTCGGCGCACCGGACCCGACGCGCGCCGTCGGACCGCGTGGCTAACGTCGAGAGCATGCAGACACGTACCGCACGCGGCCTGACCGTTTCCGCCATCGGACTGGGTGCCATGCCGATGTCGATGTGGGAGAAGCCCGACGTCACCCGGGACCGGGCCATCGCCACCATCCACGCGGCCCTGGACGCCGGACTGACCTTCCTGGACACGGCGGACGCCTACACCGGCTCCCCGGACATGGGCGACAACGAACGGCTGATCGCCAAGGCACTGGCCGACTGGGGCGGCGACCCGAGCAGCATCGTCATCGCCACCAAGGGTGGCCACACCCGCGACACCGAGGGCGGCTGGGACGTCGACGGGCGCCCGGAGTACCTGCGCTCGGCCGTCCAGAAGTCGCTGCGCAACCTCGGTCGCGACGTCATCGACCTCTACCAACACCACCGGCCCGACCCCGCCGTCGACTACGCGGACACCATCGGCGCCCTACGCGACCTGCTGGACGAGGGCCTGGTCGCCCACGTGGGGATCTCCAACGCCGACCCGGACCAGATCCGCCTGGCCGACCAGGTCCTCGGTGGCCGGCTGACCAGCGTGCAGAATCAGTACTCCCCGGCGTTCCGGTCCTCGCGCCCAGAGCTGGAACTCTGCGACCAGCTGGGTGTCATGTTCCTGCCGTGGTCCCCGCTCGGCGGCGTCGCCAACGCCGACGCGCTCGCTGGCAACCACGACGCGTTCGCCCAGGTCGCCCGCTCCCACGGCGTGTCCGCACAGCAGGTCTGCCTGGCCTGGGAGCTGGCGACCAGCCCGGTCGTGGTCCCGATCCCGGGCGCGAGCCGGCCGGAGACGATCCGGGACTCGATCGCCGCCGCCGAGCTGGAGCTCACCGCCGACGAGATCGCCACCCTCGACGCCGCCTGAGAGCCGGCCGGTGAACGGGCGGGACCGGGCGCAGGGCAGGGGCGGGCGGGGCCGGGCGCCGGGCAACGGCTGGCGGGAGCGGCATGCCCGCTCCTTCGGCGGCGACGTCGGCGCCTACGCCCGCTCCCGGCCCGGCTATCCGGATCGGGTCGTCGACTGGCTGGTGCCGACCGGCGCGCGCGACGTCGTCGATCTGGGCGCCGGGAGCGGAGCCCTGACGCGCTCGTTGGTGGCCCGCGGGCTCGCAGTGACCGCCGTCCAACCCTCCGAATCGATGCGGGCAGCGCTGGCTAAGTCCCTGCCTGCGGTCCCGGTGGTGGCCGGCACTGCAAAGTCGATCCCGCTGCCAGCCGCGAGTGCGGACGCGGTGCTGTGCGCGCAGGCCTGGCACTGGGTGGACCCGGACCGAGCGGGCCCAGAGGTCGCGCGAGTGCTGCGCCCGGGCGGGCTGCTGGGGCTGGTATGGAACGACCGGACGGTCACCGACGAATGGTCCGCCGAGCTGGACCGCTTGGTGTTGGCTGGCCAACCCGGGACTCCCGGTGGCTGGCGGGCGCCCGACGCCGGCCCGGGTTTCGCCCTCGCACGAGGCCCGGACGTGTCCTGGACACAGTGGCTGACCCCGACCGGCCTGGTCGACCTCGTGGCCTCGCGCAGTTACGTGCTGGTGCTCGACCACCGCGAGCGGGCCGATGTGCTCACCCGGGCCTCGGGCCTGGCGCAACGGTGGGCTGCCGCGGCCGGCTCCGATCGGCTGGGCGTGACCTACACCACCCACAGCTGGCGGGCCACTCGCGGCTGACCAGGCCGGCCGCTGAGATCAGATCGCTGAATCCAACCGCTGCGGACGGTGGGGGAGGTTCTCGGTCGGCGATGCCATCGGCTGGGGACGCCCACCACGGCGCGAAGGTCGCCTCGCGGCGAAAGGCGCGACGCGGCCCCGGCCGGACCGGGTTCCCGCGAAGGCCGTCATTGAGGCCCGGGGACACATGCGCACCGTGGTGGGCGTCGCCGAGCCTAGGTCGACACGACGGGGCCCGGCAGGAAGGGGCCCGGCAGGAGGGGGCCGCCACGTGCGCGAACCGATCCAGCGTCCCGCGGGGCCGTCCGCGGTTCACGCGTTGGGATACGAAAGGCACCGATGAACCGGTCGCAGGGGTGCGTTGCGTATCCCAACGCGAACTCGGATGGGCTCACTCGGGGACGGCCTGCTCCGGGACCGCGGCTCCGTCGGGGACCGCGGCTCCGGGGACCGCGGCTCCGTCGGAGATCGCGGGCTCGTAAGCGACCGCAGCGTCCCCGGGGCCCGCGTCGTCGTCACGCGGAGCCGCGGACTCGCCGGCCAGCTCGTTGGCGCGGTCGATGAAACGAGCGGCGACCTCCAGGATCCGCTCGTTGCCGTAGTCCTCCCCGATGGTCACCCGCACCCCCTCGCCGGCGAACGGGCGGACGCTGACGTTGGCTTCGTCGCACTGCGCCAGGAACCAGTCGGTCTCGTCCCCGGTCGCCAGCCAGACGAAGTTCCCGCCCGCCTCCGGGATGTGCCAGCCCTGTGCGGACAACTCCCGGCTCACCCGGCGGCGTTCGGCGACCAGGCCGCCGACCCGTTGCAGCAGTTCCCGTTCGGCGGCCAGCGAGGCCAACGCCGCCGCCTGGGCCAGCGCGCTGACCGTGAAGGGCACCGAGACCCGCCGCAGCGCGCTCGCGACCGGTTCGCGCACCACCGCGAACCCGACCCGCATGCCCGCCAGCCCGTAGGCCTTGCTGAAGGTCCGCAGCAGCGCAACGTTCGGCCGGCGGCGGTGCAGCAGTGGACCGTCGACGGCGCCGGGGGTGCGGACGAACTCGACGTAGGCCTCATCCAGCACGACCAGCACGTCCTCTGGGATCGCGTCCAGGAACTCCACCACCTCCTGCTGCTGCAGCACCGGCCCGGTCGGGTTGTTCGGCGAGCACAGCAGGATCAGTCGGGTCCGCTCAGTGACCGCGGCGGCCATGGCGGGCAGGTCGTGACGGCCCTCGGCGGTCAACGGGACGGGCACCGGGTCTGCGCCACCGACGCGCACCACGATCGGGTAGGCCTCGAAGGACCGCCACGCGAACACGACCTCGTCTCCGGCCCCAGCCAGTGCGGCGACCAGCTGCTGCAGCACCCCCACGCTCCCGGCGCCGGCCACCACCCGGGCGGCTGGGACCCCGAACCGCGCCCCCAACGCGGCTTCCAGGTCGACCGCCGCCGGGGTCGGGTAGCGGTTCAGATCCCGCGCCGCCTCCGCCACCGCGGTCAACACCCCGTCCAGCGGGGGGTACGGGTTCTCGTTCGAGGACAACTTGTAGCCGTAGACGTCGGCATGGGACGCCGGCGGCCGCCCAGCCCGGTAGGTGGGCAGCTCGGCCAGGACGGGACGCAACGGGATGGGCATCGGGCAACGCTAGAGGCCGAGACCGCGGTCCCGGTGTCATGCCCGCGCTGCTGATGATGAGACTGTCCGGATGGCGGTGACACGGACATCGACGGTTCCCGCAGCCCGGGCGGTTCCGGACCCGGAAGTTCCGGACCCGGAGGTTCCGGGCCCGGACGCATCGGGCACGGATCTCCTGGCTGCCGGCCGCGCTGTGCTGACCGAGCATCGGGCCGTCACGGATGCCAGCGAGGCGTTGCTGCCGATAGCGGCGGCCGTCGCCGGGGAGATCATCGCCTGTTACCGGCGTGGCGGGACGCTGTTCAGCTTCGGCAACGGCGGCAGCGCGGCTGACGCCCAGCACCTGGCGGCGGAGATGGTCGGGCGCTTCCGCCGCGAACGCGGCCCGCTGCCGGCGGTCGCCCTGACGGTCGACTCCTCGGCGCTGACCAGCATCGGCAACGACTACGGGTTCTCTGAGATCTTCAGCCGGCAGCTGCACGGGCTGGCTCGCCCGGGCGACGTGGCCGTCGGGTTCAGCACCAGTGGCACCAGCGAGAACGTGGTCAGCGCGCTGGCGGCGGCTCGGCGGCTCGGCGTGCGGACGGTGCTGCTCACCGGCGCCGTCACCCGCCCGGAGGTGGCCGACCACTGCCTGGCCGTCCCGTCCACGACGACGGCACGCATCCAGGAGATGCACCTGGTGCTGCTGCACCTGATCAGCGAACTTGTCGACTCCTGGGCGGCCGACTCGCGGCCGGCCGACTCGTGGGCGGCCGACTCCGCCCAGTAGGCCGGCGGTGCACCAGGACCAGGCCCAGCGGCGCGGCGACCCCGGCGATCAGCAGGCCACCGAGCACGTCGGTGGGCCAGTGCCAGCCGCTGAGCATCGTCGCCACCCCGACCGCGACACCACCCGCGACGGCCAGTGCGGCCAGCAGCCGGTAGGCGCGGGAATGGGGGCGCACCCCGCCCGGCCCGGCCACCAGCGATGCCACCAGCAGCAGACCGACGGTCGCGCCGGCCGTGTGCCCGGACGGGAATGCGCCACCACCGGTGCCGAACTGCGCCGGCCACCGGCCACTGGGCGAGGGCCCGGCCCGCCCGATCAGGGCCTTGACGATCTCGACCATCCCAGCCAGCGCCACCAATGTCACCGCACTGCCCAGCAAGGGTCGCCACCGACCCTGAGCCAGCGAGGTCATCCCGGCGACCAGACCGACCACCAGCACCAGGGTTGCGGCCTCACCGAACGGCAACAGCCGGAGCAGCAACGGATCCGGGTGCGCCGACAGCCAGTTCTGGGCCGCCGCCGACCCCCGCCGGTCCACGGTCAGGAACAGTCCGGTGTGCGTTAACAGGACCGTGAGCAGGGCAAACACCATCGCGCAGGCGACTGCGACGAGCGCAGGTCCCACGCTGTGACCGATGGACGCCTGCGGCGGCCGGTCGACGGCGTGCGGCGGCCTGTTGCGGGTCGCCGGCTGTACTGTCACCGCTCCACCGTCCCAGGCCGACGGGCGGAATGCCGGGCCCGGTGGACACTGGTTCCACCAGGGCTTGCTCCCGCCTCGCCACGAATCACCGAACAGGAGTCGTCATGCCGTTTCTGATCCGCTGGATCGGCCGAAGTGTGGGTGCCCTCGTGCTCGGCCGGATCGCCCGCTACCTGCGCAGCCCGCAGGGACGCGCGACGCTGCGGCGAAACGCGGAGCGGCTCCGACGCACCGGACGGCACTAAAGTAGGTGGCCGTGTCGAGCAACCCACCGCCCCGCAGGTCCGGGCTACGCCCCTCCGACGGTCGCCCGGCCTTCGACGAGGTCGTCGTCACCCGGATGACCCGCTCCCCTCTGGGCTGGGAGCCTGAGCAGGCACTGGCGTTGCTCGAGCAGGGGTACAGCCCGGAGCAGGTCGCCACGCGCACCGGGTTCGACGTTCGGTGGTTGCGCGCCAACCAGCCCGATTGAGCTGAGTGGGGCGTCGCGCCGGCCGCCACACCGCGATGTCCGATTCCCGCCGGACACCTCCCGGCATCGGCAGCAGGATGGCTGACGTGCCAACCGCGCAGAACGTCGCCGAGGACCCAGACACCCGCCGACGCTGGCTGCGCGCCATCGGCTCTCGGGACGAGCGGTTCGACGGCTGGTTCGTCACCTGCGTGAGCAGTACCGGCATCTACTGCCGCCCAAGTTGCCCGGCGACCACACCGAGGGCGGAGAACGTCGATTTCCTGCCGACCGCGGCCGCCGCCCAGGCAGCCGGCTTCCGGGCGTGCAAGCGGTGCCGACCGGACGCCGCGCCGGGATCGCCCCAGTGGGACGTCCGCGCCGACTGGGTGGGTCGGGCGGTCCGGCTCATCGCCGACGGGGTGGTGGACCGCGAGGGTGTTCCGGGCCTGGCCCGCCGGCTCGGCTACAGCCCGCGCCAGCTGCAGCGGGGACTTCGGACGGAACTGGGCGCGGGAGCCTCGGCGCTGGCCCGGGCGCAGCGGGCACAGACCGCCCGAGTCCTCATCGAAGCCACCGCCCTGCCGATGGCCGGTGTCGCCTCCGCGGCCGGCTTCAGCAGCCTGCGGCAGTTCAACGACACCGTCCGGGCGGTCTTCGACACCGCACCGTCGGCGCTGCGCAGCCGGTCCAGGATCGCCGACCGGCGCACAGCCACGGCCGCCGGAACTGCACAGACGATCGCCCTGCGCCTGGCATTCCGGGCGCCGTTGGAATCCTCGAACCTGTTCGGACACCTCGCGGCCACCGGGGTGCCGGGGGTGGAGCAATGGTTGGACGGAACCTACCGCCGGACGCTCCGACTACCTGGCGGCGTCGGCATCCTGCAGGCCCGACCACCGCAGACCGGGCAGGCGTGGATCGACGCCCGGCTGACGCTGCGCGAGCTGCGCGACCTGGGATCGGCCGTGGGGCGGACCCGGCGACTGCTCGACCTGGACGCCGATCCGGTGGCTGTAGCCGAGGTGCTGGCCGACGACCCGGCTCTGGGGCGGGCGCATTCCACCGCTCCCGGCCGCCGGGTCCCGCGCACCGTCGACGGGGACGAACTGGCCGTGCGCGCGGTGCTGGGACAGCAGGTGTCGACCGCCGCCGCCCGGACCCACGCCGCCCGCCTGGTCCTTGCCCACGGCGAACCGGTCGCCGACCCCGACGGTGGCCTGACCCACCTGTTCCCCCGGGCCGCGGACCTGGTCGGACTGGATGTCGACGCGCTGGCCCTGCCGCGGAGCCGGCGGGCCACGCTGCTCGGCCTGGTGCAGGCATTGGCGGCGGGCGACATCGACCTCTCACCGGGCGCGGACCCGACACGCGCCCGCGCCGGACTGCTCGGACTGCCCGGTATCGGGGCCTGGACGGCGGACACCGTGGCGATGCGGGCGCTGGGCGACCCGGACGTTTTCCTGAGCACCGATCTCGATATCCGCGCAGCCGCCCGGCGCCTCGGCCTGTCCGAGCACCCCAGACCACTCGCCGAGTACGCACAACGGTGGAGCCCATGGCGCTCCTATGCGGTCCAGTACCTGTGGGCAACCGGGGAGCATGCTGTGAACCACCTACCGGGCACCGGACAGGCGGCAACAGGACAGCCCGCTATTGGCCAGGGCGCCGCCACGGGTGACGCAGCATGAGTACCGCTGTGATCCCCAGTCCCGTGGGAGATCTGACGCTGACCGGGCACGACGACGTCCTGACGGGCGTATACCTGCCGGAGACCCACCGTCGCGCCGACGCCGACTTGAGCGGTGCTCACATCGAGAGCGCTGATCCGTTCGAGAGCGGTGTTCTCGCAGAGGCGGCGCGCCAGCTGGACGCCTACTTCGCCGGCCGGCTCCGCTCTTTCGACCTGCCGATCGCGGTCGACACCGGGACCGTCTTCCAGCGCCGGGTCTGGGAGGCGCTGCGCGAGATCGGGTACGGCCGGACAGTGTCCTACCGGGAGCTGGCCAGCGCGATCGGCCAACCAAGCGCCTGCCGGGCGGTGGGAATGGCCAACGGCCGTAACCCGCTGAGCATCGTCGTGCCCTGCCACCGGGTCATCGGCGCCGATGGCAGCCTGACCGGCTACGGCGGCGGTCTTCCGGCCAAGCGGGCCCTGCTGGCGCTGGAAGTACGGACGACCCACCCGGCTGGCCGGTGAGTGGCCGCCGGTGACGCCGGGTCGGTGGGGCGGGATCCGGGGCCGGTGGGAGGATCGGGGCATGCCAACTGAGAGCGGTCGCCCCGACCATGAGGCGCTGAACGAGAGCGTCCGTTACACCATGTACTCGGTGTTCCGAGTGCCCGGTTGTCGTCTGCCCACCAACCGCAGCGGGGTCGGTCACGAGGCCGCGGACTTCCTGCGGGCCGAGGAGGAGAAGGGCGTCACCGTCCGGGGGATCTACGACCTGGCGGGGATGCGCGCCGACGCCGACTGGTTGGTGTGGTGGCACGCCGAGACCATCGAGGCGCTGCAGCACGCCTACTCCGGGATCCGCCAGACCGCGTTGGGCCGGGCCAGTGAACCGGTCTGGAGCGCCGCCGGGGTGCACCGCGCCGCCGAGTTCAACCGCAGCCACATCCCGGCATTCCTGTCCGGCGAGCCCGCCCGGAAGTACCTGTGCGTCTACCCGTTCGTCCGCTCCTACGACTGGTATCTGCTGCCCGCAGAGCAGCGTCGGAAGATGCTGGCCGACCACGGCCGGGCTGCTGCGCCGTTCCCCGACGTGCGCGCCAATACCGTCTCCTCGATCGCGCTGGGCGACTACGAGTGGCTGCTGGCCTTCGAGGCCGACGACCTGCACCGGATCGTGGACCTGATGCGAGCCCTGCGCGACACCGAGGCCCGCCGGCACGTGCGCGAGGAGGTCCCGTTCTTCACCGGGCCCCAAACCTCGTTCCCCGAACTGGTGGACAACCTCCCCTGATCCCCGGGACTCACCGCCGGCCCGGCGCCGGGGCGGGCGAAGGCCTTGGGCGACTGCGGGAGTACTGGACCTCCCCGGAGGACCCACTTGCCGCGCCCGCGCTCGCGCAGCTGACCGAGCGCTACGTCGAGCTCTACGGTCCGGGCGCCCACCGGGAGATGACCCGCTATCCGGCCGGTGAGTTCGCCAGCCCGGACGGCGATTTCCTGTTACTGCTGGAAGGCGCTGCTGCGGTCGCCGCCGGCGGCTTCCGACGCCTGGACGCGACCACGGCTGAGGTCAAGCGGATGTGGACCCGGCCGGACCGGCGGCGTCGGGGCCTGGCCCGACGGATGCTCGCCGAGCTGGAGGCCGCGGCCCGGGACCGGGGCTACGACGGCATGTACCTGAGCACGGGTTCCTCCCAGCAGGATGCCGCCGCGCTCTACGTCGCGGCCGGGTACACCCCGCTGTTCGCCGAGCAGCTGCTGCACGCGGCCCCGGAGCAGTTCCGCGAGCTGGGCTTCCGCAAGACGCTGACCCGGTAGCGCGCGGGCTCCGGCCCGGGCCCGACCGGGCTCAGGCCAGACCAGGCAGCGTGGGGTAGAGCGGGAACTTCTCGGTCAACCGGTCCACCCGGGCCCGCAGCTGGTCCAGGGCGGTGTCGTCGGCCGGCCCCGCCAGCGCCGCGGTGATGATGTCGGCGACCTCGGCGAACTCCGGGTCGCCGAAGCCCCGGGTTGCCAGGGCAGGGGTGCCGATCCGCAGCCCGGAGGTGACCATCGGCGGCCGCGGGTCGAAGGGCACCGCATTGCGGTTGACGGTGATCCCGACCCGCTGCAACCGGTCCTCGGCCTGTTGTCCGTCCAGCTCCGCCTCGCGCAGGTCGACAAGGACCAGGTGGACCTCGGTGCCGCCGGTGAGTACCGCGACACCCGCGCGCTGGGCATCCGGAGCTGACAACCGCTCGGCCAGGATCCGCGCCCCGCTCAGCGTCCGCTCCTGCCGCTCTCGGAACTCCGCGGTGGCGGCCAGCTTCAGCGCAACGGCCTTGCCGGCAATGACGTGTTCCAACGGGCCGCCCTGTTGACCCGGGAACACCCCGGAGTTCAGCTTCCGGGCCAGCGTGTCGCGTCCGAGGATCATCCCGCCGCGCGGTCCGCACAGCGTCTTGTGGGTGGTGGTCGTCACCACGTCGGCATACGGGACCGGGGAGGGGTGCAGCCCGGCCGCGACCAGGCCGGCGAAGTGGGCCATGTCGACGAGCAGGTAGGCCCCGACCTCATCGGCAATAGCCCGGAACGCAGGGAAGTCCAACTGCCGCGGGTACGCCGACCAGCCGGCGATGATCATCCGAGGGCGGTGCTCTCGCGCGAGAGCGGCGACCTCGTCCATGTCGACACGGTGGTCCGCGGCGCGGACGTGGTAGGCCACCGGGCGGTAGACCTTGCCGGAGAAGTTGACCTTCATCCCGTGGGTCAGATGCCCGCCGTGCGCCAGATCCAGGCCGAGGATGGTGTCCCCCGGGCTGAGCAGGGCCTGCATCGCCGCGGCGTTGGCCTGCGCACCGGAGTGCGGCTGCACATTGGCGTACTGCGCGCCGAACAGGGCTCGGGCCCGGTCGATCGCCAGCTGTTCGACGACATCAATCCATTCGCAGCCGCCGTAGTAGCGCCGACCCGGATAACCCTCCGCGTACTTGTTGGTGGCCACCGAACCCTGGGCCTGCAGCACCGCCAGCGGGGTGAAGTTCTCCGAGGCGATCATTTCCAGGGTGCCCCGCTCACGGGCGAGCTCCCCGTCGAGGGCCGCCGCAATCTCCGGGTCGACCACGGACAGCGGCAGATCGTGGGTATCGGTCATCGGCGCGGCTCCCCGGATCGTGGGTGGACCGGCCGTGGCTGACCGGCATCGCAGGCGCGTAAAAGCACCGCAACCGGTCCCAGGCTAACGACCGGCCGGCGGCGCCACCGCGGCAGCGCCGGGTCCGCTGACCCGTTCCAGCAGGGCCGCCGCCGTCTCCTCGTCGGTGACCAGGCACGTCACCAGGCCCGCCGCTACCGCACCGCGCATGCCCGGCACCCGGTGGCGGCCCGCAGCCACGCACATGCGGTTGGGAATCGCGCGCAGCACGTCAAGGTCCGGGCCGCTGCTGCGCTCGTTCAGCGAGATGTCGGAGGTGCCGTCCTCGCGGAGGAACACCGTGGCCACATCACCGACCACATGCTCACGGACCAGCACCCCGTAGTCCTGTTCCTCCAGGTAGCCCCCGCTGTAGACGTGGCTGGGCACCCCGCCGTGCACGGCGCCCACGCTGAACACGGCCACGTCGGCGGCGGCCTGCAACGCCAGCACCCGCCGGACGCTGCGCTCCCGCCACAACGCGATCTTTGTGTCGGGGTAGTCGAAGAACGTCGGAACCGGGAACGCGTCGACCCGCGCGTCGAAGGCGTCGCCGAAGCGCTGCAGAATCTGACTGGCATAGGTGATACCGCTGGTGTGGGTGTTACCGGCCCCGTTGAGTTGTACGACCCGCGATCCGACCGTCGGCTTGTGGGGCAGATGCCGACTCAGTGCGCTCATCGTCGTCCCCCATGCCACCCCCAGGGTCATATGCGACTCAAATGTGGGGGTCAGGGTGCGTGCCGCGAACTTGCACACCCGGTCAAGGGTCTCGGCCTCGCTCTCCCGGCGCGGAGTGGGGACGACTCGCACCTCGATGCCCAGCTCGTGGGCCAGCCGACGTTCCAGGTCCGGGGCGGCGCCGCCGGGTTCCCGGACCCGGAACTCGACCAGCCCGGTGGAGCGGGCATGCGCGAGCAGCCGCGACACCGTCGAGCGGGATGTCCCCATCTCCCGCGCGATGGCCTCCATCGTCATGTCCTGCAGGTAATGCAGCCGCACCGCACGCAGCTGGTCGCTCTGGCCTCGGTCGGGCACGGGGGGTCTCCTCCGGATAGGGAACCGGCAGGCTGCCGCACCGTGGGCGGATGGTACAGGGGAGCCTGCACAGTCGTGCATGGCCCCGCAGCTTTCCGGAATCGGCGACGGCCACGCTGACCAGGACCGATCGGCCACACGCCGCCGGGGGCACCACGGCGGCGCCGCCATCGGTCACTGCATGAGCGCGCCACCGCCTGCACGTCCGTGCATCCGGGGTGACAACCCCCGCCCCGGCTCTCTAACGTCCCGATCTATCACTGCCGGGTCAGCGGAGCGCGGCAGTGAGCTCGATGAGGAGGCGACGATGCGGTCGGTAGCACTGTCCCCGGATCAGCGATCCCAGACCCTGGCGACGCTGCGCGGTGGCGGTGGCCCTGGCGGGGGCGGCCGCGAACTCGACGTACTCGTCGTGGGCGGCGGTGTGGTCGGCGCCGGCGCTGCGCTGGACGCGGTCACCCGTGGCCTGTCGGTGGCGCTGGTCGAGGCCCGCGACTGGGCCAGTGGGACCTCGAGCCGGTCCAGCAAGCTGGTGCACGGCGGCCTGCGCTACCTCGAGCGGTTCGACTTCGCCCTGGTGCGGGAGGCGCTACGGGAACGCGGGCTGCTGCTGCAGAAGCTGGCGCCCCACCTCGTCCACCCGGTGCCGTTCCTCTACCCGCTCAAACACCGGGTGTGGGAGCGGGCCTATGTCACTGCCGGGGTGACGCTCTACGACACGATGGGCATCTCCTCCGGCAACGCCCGCGGTGTCCCCCATCACCGCCAGCTGACGATGTCGCGGATCCGCCAGCTCGCGCCCGGCCTGCGTCCGGACAGCCTGGTCGGCGCCGTGCAGTACTACGACGGCCAGGTCGACGACGCCCGGCACACGATGGCCGTCGTCCGCACCGCCGTTGACTACGGCGCCCTGGCGCTCAACCACTGCCAGGTCCAGGACTACCTCCGCACCGACGGCGACTCACCCCGGGTGATCGGCGCGCGGGTCCGCGACCTGGCAAGCGGGGAGAGTTTCGAGCTGCGCGCCCAGTCGGTGATCAACGCGACCGGCGTGTGGACCGATGACCTGCAGGCGCTGGCCGGGACCACCGGAGACTTCAAGGTCCAGGCATCGAAGGGGGTGCACCTGGTCGTGCCGCGCGAGCGCATCGACCTGCACACCGGGCTGATCCTGCAGACGGAGAAGAGTGTGCTGTTCGTCATCCCATGGGGCCGGCACTGGATCATCGGGACCACCGACACCGCATGGGACCTGGACAAAGCCGACCCGGCCATCAGTGCCGGCGACGTGGACTACCTGCTCGAGCACGTCAACTCCGTACTGGTCGACCCGATCAGTCACGACGACATCGAGTCGGTATATGCCGGGCTGCGTCCGCTGGTCGCCGGAGCGTCGAAGGAGACGTCCAGACTCTCCCGCGAACACGTGGTCGGATCCCCGGTGCCGGGGCTGACCGTCGTGGCCGGCGGGAAGTACACCACCTACCGCGTCATGGGCGCCGACGCGGTCGACGTTGCGGTGACCGGGCTCGACCGGCAGGTCCCCGCCTCGTGTACCGCGCAGGTGCCACTGTCCGGCGCCGACGGCTATATCGCGGTCCGCAACGCCCGCTATCGTCTGATCGCGGACAGCGGACTGCCCGGCGAGCAGATCGACCGGCTGCTCGGGAGGTACGGCTCGTTGACCGGGCAGGTGCTGGAGCTGATTGCTGACGACCGGTCGCTGGCGCAGACCCTGCCGGGCACGCTGGACTACCTCGGCGCCGAGGTGGTGTACGCGGCCACCGCCGAGGGTGCGATGTCGGTGGAGGACGTTCTGGTCCGGCGCACCCGGCTCTGGATCGAGTCCCGCGACCGGGGTGCGGCGGCCGCTGACGTCGTGGCGCGGCTGTTGGCGCCGGTCCTCGGGTGGGACTCCGAGCGCGAGACAACCGAGGTCGAGAGCTACCGCGCACAGGTGGCGGCCGAGCGGGCGGCCCAGACGCAACCGGACGACCAGACCGCCAACGCCGCCCGTACCGATGTGGCAACCCAGCCGCCGCTGACCGCGCGTCGCGGCTCACATGCCGACGGTCAGACGGCCGCAGAACCCGACACCCGTGCCGGCGAGAGATCGGTTGTCTCCGGCACCTCATCAGAACCGGTACCCGCAGCCCACCGCAACACGGCCGGCTGACCCGACCCCGGTCGCGGCGCCGTACGTGGACGCCGCCGCGCCGGGCGCACTTACCGGCGACCGGCCGGTCCACCGCTCCGGCGATACCCGCCGGTGCCGACACATAGGAGTCTTCAATGGCAGAAGCGTCGTCCGCGGTCGTGGTGCCGCGTCAACCGACCCCGATCGTCGAGCTTGCCGGTGAGCTGCTCGGGACGTTCATCCTCATCATCTTCGGTGTCGGTGTCGTCGCCCAGGTCGTCGCCTCCGGAAACGGCGACGCCGCCAGCATCCACTGGGCGTGGGGATTCGGGGTCACCTTCGGCGTCTACGTCGCCGGCCGGGTGAGCGGTGCTCACCTCAACCCCGCCGTCACCCTCGCACTGGCGATGTTCCGCGGCTTCTCCTGGGCCAAGGTGCTGCCCTACTGGATCGCCCAGTTCCTCGGCGCATTCCTGGCGGCGTTGGTGGTGCGGTGGAACTACACCGAGGCCCTGAACTCCTTTGACCCCGGGCTGACCTCGAAGAGCCAGGGGGTGTTCTCGACATTGCCGGACACCGCCCACGGGGTGGGTCAGTTCGGTGCACTCCGCGACCAGATCATCGGCACCGCGATCCTGCTCATCCTCATCGCGGCAGTTACCGACGTGCTCAACAGCGCACCCGGAGCGAACCTGGCGCCATTCATCATCGGACTGATCGTGGTGGCCATCGGCATGGCGATCGGGTCCAATGCCGGTTACGCCATCAACCCTGCCCGTGACTTTGGCCCACGCGTAGCCGAGTGGCTGACCGGCTATGAGAACGCCATGCGGGATACCACCGGCAAATTCTACTTCTGGGTACCAATCGTCGGACCACTGATCGGTGGACCGCTGGGGATCGTCATCTACGACCTGCTCGTTGGCCGGTTCCTCAAGCAGTTCTTCACCGGCGCCGGGGAGGGCTCCGAGCCCGGCCGGCTGCCCACCGACGGCGAAGCCGCATGACCACCCGACGGCGAAGCCGCATCACTACCCGACGGCGAAGCCGCATCACTACCAGCCTCCCGTCCACCAGTCCGTCCGAACAGAAGGGAAACCCCGACAATGGCTGACTTCGTCGGCGCAGTCGACCAGGGAACCACCAGCACCCGCTTCATGATCTTCGATCACGCGGGGAACGTGAAGGGCATCCACCAGCTCGAACACGAGCAGCTGCTGCCGCAGGCAGGCTGGGTCGAGCACGACCCGACCGAGATCATCGAACGCACCCAGACCGTCATCCGCACCGCGCTGGACCGGGCAAAGCTGACCCCGTCCGACCTGGCCGCAGTCGGGATCACCAACCAACGTGAGACCGCGGTGGTCTGGGACAGGACCACCGGGCGCCCGCTGTACAACGCGATCGTCTGGCAGGACACCCGCACCGACCGGATCGCCTCGGCGCTGGACCGCGATGGCCGCGGCGATACGATCCGCTCCCGCGCCGGACTCCCACCGGCGACGTACTTCAGTGCCGGCAAGGTGCAGTGGATCCTGGAGAACGTCGACGGGGTCCGGGAGATCGCCGAGCGCGGTGACGCCCTGTTCGGCAACACCGACAGCTGGCTGGTGTGGAACATGACTGGCGGAACCGAGGGCGGTGTCCACGTCACCGACGTGACCAACGCGAGCCGGACCATGCTCATGGACCTGGACACCCTCGACTGGGATGACGAGCTGCTCGGCTTCTTCGGGATCCCCCGCTCGATGCTGCCGCAGATCCGACCAAGCTCGGATCCCTCGTTCTACGGCGAGACCATGAAGACCGGTGCGTTGCGCGGCCAGACGCAGCTGGCCGGCATCCTGGGGGACCAGCAGGCCGCCATGGTCGGGCAGGTGTGCTTCGCTCCCGGCGAGGCGAAGAACACCTATGGCACCGGCAACTTCATGCTGCTGAACACCGGCACCGAGAAGACGATGAGCAAGTCCGGACTGCTGACCACCGTCTGCTACAAATTCGGTGACCAGGCGCCGGTCTATGCGCTGGAGGGCTCGATCGCGGTGACCGGGTCGGCCGTGCAGTGGTTACGCGACCAGCTGGGCATCATCTCCGATGCGGCCGAAAGCGAACGGCTGGCCCGTCAGGTCCAGGACACCGGCGGCATGTATTTCGTGCCGGCATTCTCCGGACTGTTCGCGCCGTATTGGCGCAGCGACGCGCGCGGCGCGATTGTCGGGCTGTCCCGTTTCAACACCAAGGCCCACCTCGCGCGCGCGACCCTGGAGTCGATCTGCTACCAGAGCCGCGATGTCGTGGAGGCGATGGAGGCCGACTCGGGGGTGGCCCTGGACGTGCTCAAGGTCGACGGCGGCATCACCGCCAACGAGCTGTGTATGCAACTGCAGTCCGACATCCTCGGCGTCGACGTCTCCCGCCCGGTGGTCGCCGAGACCACCGCTCTCGGAGCGGCGTACGCGGCCGGGTTGGCTGTCGGGTTCTGGAAGGACACCGACGAGCTGCGTGAGAACTGGAACGAGGGCAAACACTGGACCCCGCAGTGGGACGACTCCCAGCGCAGCGAGGGCTACGCAGGGTGGAAGAAGGCGGTCCAGCGAACCCTGGACTGGGTGGACGTCAGCTGATTGAACACGGTGCACGGTGACGTCGTTGCCGGCGTCCGTTCGCCGTCGTCGTTGCCGGCATCCGTTCGCCGACGCTGTTGCCGGCGTCCGTTCGCCGACGTTGTTGCCGCCGCGCCCACTTTGTCGCCGATAGACCGGTCACAAAGTCGGCGGGGCGGCGACAAGGTCACCCAGAGCCGGGCGCAGCGGCAACAAACTCGACCGTCGGCGGGCGCGACGGCGACAAGGTCGCGTATGGCCGGGCGCAGCGGCGACAAGGTCGGGCCGGGGGTCGAGGCCAGAGTCGGGCCAGAGTCGGGGAGGGGTCGAGGCAGGGTCGGGCGGGGTCGGGGTCCTCCGACCGGGCCCTGTCAGCCGTGGTGGGCGGCGCAGAACTGGTCGCGGGCGGTGCTGTCCGTAACGGGCGGGGCGTAGGCGAACTCCGGGACCAGGCTGCGCGCAGTAGCGGCCGCGTAGTCCTGGATCCCACGCGCGACCTGCTCGCGGGCTGCCGCATCCGGGGCGTTGACCAGCCGCTCGGCATTCCGCCACGCCGTCTCCCGCCACCCGATGAGGACCTGCATCAAGGCCGTGTAGGACAGGCCATACGGGCCTTTCGCGTCGTCCATGGCCGGGTCGAATCTGGCGGCCTCCTCGTCGATGAGCGGCTGGACGACCTGGTTGAGGAAGACGTTGACCTTGTCGTGGTCCGGCTTGCGGCTACTGCCGTCGGGAGCGACCAGGCCAATCGCCGCCAGCACGAACGGCAGGTCGGCGTTGACGTGGGCGTTCATGCCGAGCATGAGATCGCCGGAACCGGAGACGGCGTGGGCTGCGGCCGCATCCAGCGCAATCCGCCAGGCCTGCGGCACGTTCTGCCGCTTCCCGGCCGCCCAGGAGTCGTAGGCGGTGTAGTAGTAGTTGGCGAAAACCGCGTCCTCGTGGTTCACAAAGCGCGCGTCGGCGAAGAAGCCCGGTTGGGCGGCGACCTTCCGGTACGTCTCGGTGGTCCGTAGGTAGGCCAGCTCGAAGACGGCGTTGTGGTCGCACGAGGCGGCCAGCGGCTTGAGCCGGCGCGACATCTTCCTGATCGTGTGCTTGACGCAGCCCGGCCTGCCAGCGACGCACTGGTCGCCGCTGGTGGGTTGGTAAGCGTCGGCGCCGGGCGGGAGCAGGGCCGACCAGCCGACGAACGGTGGGTCGGCTGCCTGCGCGGTGGCGGGTACCCCCATCAGCAGGGCCGCCCCAGCGGCGACGCCGAACAGGAACCGACGACTGGAGGTGTGCGACCGCATACCGTTCCTCCTCGATACATCTTTGCGTAGTGGGCCGACTACGGATCTACGATACGCACATTGATGATCACGCCAGCCCAGCTCGCGAGGCGAGGAGCGCCGAACATGCCCGCGGAAGCGCTGTGACCGGCCCCCCCTCAGCCGCCGGGCTGCTGGACAGCCTCACCGAGGTCGTCTTCCGGACTGACGCCGTCGGGAACTGGACGTACCTGAACCCCGCGTGGACGGAACTGACCGGACTTCCGGTGGCCGAGACGATCGGCACCAACTTCCTGGACCACGTCCATCCCGACGAGCGCGAATCCACCGTGGCGCTGTTCATGGCGGTGGTCGCCGGCGGCGGTCGCTACTGCCACCACCGAACCCAATACGGAACGGCGGCCGCCGGGTACCGCTCGGTGGACCTTCGCGCGACGGTCGTGGTGGACGAGGCCGGTGTCCCGGTCGCCAACGTCGGCACGATCACCGACGTCACCGACGAGACGGCCATCGGCGAACGGGTGGCCGACCACGCCGGGGCGGTGGAGGTGATCACCCGGGCGGCCACCGACACCGACCTGCCCGTGGGAATCGCGACGTTCACCGCCGAGCTGAGCCTGGTGTTGGCCACCGGGTCGCTGCGCCGCATGGTCGGGCTGGCGCTGCACCCCGGCACCGACCTGCTGAGCGAGCTCCGCCGCCGCGAACCGGCCCCGGACGCAGCGCTGACCGGTCAATGGGGACTGCTGGCTACCGCTGGCCGGACCGGACGCCCGCAGCACGGTCCGGTGTCACTGACCCGGCCCGATGGAACCGCGGTCTGGTTGGAGGTCTCGATCGTCCCGCTCGCCGACGATCCGGCGGCCGCCTTCGCGCTGGTCGCCCACGACGTGACCGGGTTGCGTCGCGCCGAGCGCCAGCAGGCGGCGCTGGCCGAGCTCGGACGTCGCAGCGTCTCCGGCGAGCCGGTCGACACCCTGCTGCAGGCCGCTGCCCTGGCGGTCAACACGGTGTTGGCCACCCCGTTCGTCGAGGTGTTCGCCGTCACCGGCGAGCGGGACGCGCTGGTGCCAGCCGCCACGATCGGCTGGCCGGGCAGGACGGCTGACCTGGCATCCGTACCACTTCCGCCGGGACCTGGATCGATGGTGGCAGCGGTGCTGGCAGCCGACGCGCCGCTGGTCTTCCCGGACCTGACAACCCCGGACCCACCCGACCTGTGGCTGCGTGGCATCGGCGCGGTGTCCGGGCTCGGCGTGCGCATCGGCGGCGCGGCACGACCGTTCGGGGTGCTGCTGACCCAGTCGCTGACCGAATGCCGGTTCACCCCCGACGAAGGCGACTTCCTGCAGTCGTTGGCGACGGTCCTGGCCACGGCGGCGCAACGGGCCACCGACGAGGACCGCCTCCGGCAGCAGAGCCTGCACGACCCGTTGACCGGGCTGGGCAACCGGGTGCTGCTGCACGATCACCTCTCGCTGGCCCTCAACGCGGCCCGCCGTTCCGGGCACCGGGTGGCGCTGCTGTTGATGGACCTGGACCGGTTCAAGGACATCAACGACACCCTCGGACACGACATCGGCGACCGGGCGCTGCAACAGATCGCAGCTCGGCTGGGCCGATCGGTGCGGGACAGCGACACCGTCGCGCGCCTCGGTGGGGACGAGTTCGCGGTCGTGTTGCCCGACATCGACGAGGTGTCCGATGCGCTGGCTGTCGCGGGCCAGCTCAGTGCGCTCACCGAGGATCAGATCGAGCTGGCCGGGGTTGCGCTGCGCGTCGAGGTGAGCATCGGGGTCGCGATGTTTCCCGAGGACGGCGCCGACCCCGTCCACCTGCTCAAGCGCGCGGACGTCGCGATGTACCGGGCCAAAACGCTGTCCACCGGGGTGGCCACCTACTCCCCGGCCGCCGACGAGAACCGCCCCGAGCGGCTGCGCTACCTGGCGGCTCTGCAGCGCGGCATCGCCGAGGACGAACTGCGGGTTGTTTACCAGCCCCGGGTCAACCTGGCCACCGGGGCGGTGACCGGGGCCGAGGCGCTCGTGCGATGGCAACACCCAAGGGAGGGGCTGGTCCCGCCACACCGATTCATCCCGCTGGCCGAGCAGACGGGGTTGATCCGCCCGCTGACCTGGTGGGTGCTGGACATGGCAGTCGGCCAAGCGGCGCGGTGGCGGGCCGACGGACACGACATCCCCATCGCGGTGAACGTCTCGGCCCGGATGCTGCACCAGTCCGACCTGGTCAACCGGGTCCTGACCACCCTGGCCGAGCACAACATGCCGGCAACCAGCCTGACCCTGGAGGTCACCGAGAGCGCAATGATGGCCAACCCGACCAGTGGGCTGGAGGTCATCACACGGCTGGGAGCGGCGGGGGTCCGCATGTCAGTCGACGACTTCGGGACGGGGCACTCCTCGTTGGCCTATCTGCGTGACCTGCCGGTGCACGAGTTGAAGATCGACCGGTCCTTCGTCGCCGACGTCATACGGGACCCGCGTGCGGTCGCCATCGTCCGAGCGGTCATCGACATGGGTCACGCGCTCTCGCTGCGGGTCGTCGCCGAGGGGATCGAGGACGCTGAGACCTACGAGGCACTGCGCGCGCTGGGATGTGACGAGGGCCAGGGCTACACCTCGGTTACCCGGGGCAGCCCGACGACGTCGTCGCCAGTCGGGCCCGGATCAGCGGCCCGGGCGCAGCCGCCGTCGGTAGGCGAGCAACTCCACGGCCGGTGCCGGACGCCAGTCCCGCTCCGGCGCCCGTTCGAAGCCGAGCCCCCGGTAGAGCCGGTGCGCGGCATCGTTCCCGGCGATGACACACAGCATGACCGCGGCGTAGTCGCCTGCGTCGGCGCGCTCGAGGCAGGCCATGGTCAACCGCTGTCCCAGCCCCCGGCGCTGCTGGTCCGGGGCGACCGCGAGCATCCGGATCTCGGCCTCGTCCGGTCCCGCGACCTCCCGCTGCGGGGACTCGGGGTGGACCAGGGCCACCCCCCCGACCAGCCGCCCATCGGGTCGTGCCGCGACGATCAGCTCGCAGCCCGCGCTGCGCCCGGCCGGGTCGCCCAGCGTCTCCAGGTACGGGTCGTCGGCGCCAAGATACCCCGCACTGCGGTAGGCCCGGACGGTCAACCTGCCCAGTTCCGCGTACTCACCCGGTTCGGCCGTGCGGATAACCACCGCGTCGCCCGGCGGGCGGTCGGCTGGGACGGGTTCAGCCGGTGATCTGGGAGGCATAGGCCACGATGTTGTCGCGGTAGTGGTGGCGGCGGTAATCGAAGGTCCCGCCACAGGTGATCAGCCGTAACGACGCGTCCGGGGTCGGCCCGTAGACGGCCGCGGTGGGAAAGTCGTCCTTCGGATACTGCTCGACCGCATCGACGCGGAACCGGACCGTGTGCCCGTCGCTGCGGGTGACGGTGACGGTGTCGCCCTGACGCAGGGTCCGCAGGTCGTAGAAGATGGCCGGCCCGGCCTGACTATCGACGTGACCGGCGATGACAGCCGGGCCGGGGTCGCCCGGAACGGTCCCGGCTGCGTACCAGCCGGCCGCACCGGGATCAGTCGGCGCCTGTAGGGCCCGCGCGCCGTCCAGCTGCAGCGGCACCAACGCCGAGTTCACCCCGATCGCGGGGATGACCACCCGCTGCGCCCGCACCTGGGCGGTGCTGGGCAGCGGCTGCGGCCCGGGCAGGTTCGCGAAGGGGTCTGGCGACACCGACGGCCCCGGTGCCGTCGGCTTCGATGCGGCAGCCATCGCAGCGGCCGGTGCTGTCACCACCGCCGACGTTGGTGCTGTCGCCACCGCCGACGTTGGTGCTGTAGCGGCCGCTGGCGCGGTCGCGCAGCCACCGACCGCAACCGCCAGCGCGACGGCGGCCGCGGCAGCGGTCAGGCCAGCGGGGCGGATCACCGATGCATCGTCCTGCGGCGCCGAAACGCGAACCCGGCGCCGACGGCGAGCAGCAACGCACCGCCCGCCCCCACCGGCGTAGCGAACGGGGAACCCGCGACCACGTCCAGCGCGCTGGGTCCGTTCGGGGCCATGCCGCCCAGCCCGGTGTTGATCCCGCCGACCGCCGGATCCTTCGCCGCAGCGTCCTTGACCACCTTGATCGTGACCGGCGTGCCCGTCGCGGTCGTGAGCAGGTCGTTTCCGCCGGTCCGCAGTTTCAGGCTGCCGTCGCTGTTCTGCACGACGGTCAGGGAGTACACGCCGCCGGCAGCGACGTCGACAGAGGTGGCCGACGCCTTCCCGGCAGCACTGACCTTCAGCGCCCACCGGCCCTGCGGGACGTCGGCGTAGCTCGTCGTCGCTCCGTAGGGGACGTCCTGGGCCAGCAGTGGGCCGCCGACCGCGCTCACGGTCACCGCCTTCGCGGCCGGAGCTCCCTGGATGAGCCGGATCCGCGCCTTGCCCTTGGCCGGCGCGGTCAGGTCGTCGCCGATCAGTCGGTTCTGAAGCTGACCACCGGACTGGATGGCCGCGACGGTGTACGCCTGACCGGCCTTGACGTCAACGGTCCAGCTGACGACGGGCGCGGTTCCGGCCGGACTGCCGGCCGGGCGCATCGCGACGTTGTAGACCCCGGGCTTGAGCGACTGGTAAGGCGTGATCGCGCCGTATCCGGCCTTCGGCAGCGTGATCGAGGTGGAGCCGTTCACCGCCGTGAGGTAGATGTCGACCTGCGGGACCGTCGGGGACAGGTGCGCGACGCGAACCCACCCGGTCGGCGCGGTGCGGGAGATCACGGACGGGCTGCCGGTGTCGGCTGCAGCCGGCAGCACAGAACCGACCGCTCCGGTGACGGCCAGCGCGCCGACGACCAGCGCCGTCGAGCCGATCTGGCGGAACCGTCCGGGACGGCTGGACCGGCTGCTGGCGGCGGATGTGAGCGGGGTGGACATCGGGGCCTCCTGATGGTCGGGCGGGTTTGAACGGAACGTCTGGGGTGGGCGGTGGTGATCGATCACCTGGCACGGACAGGTCACGGCAGACCCGGGGTATCGACGCGGATCAGCAGCCCGTCGTTTCCCTCGGCCACCAGGTCGGTGAGGTAGTCCCCCGCCTGTGCGCGGACCGCGTCGCGAAGCCGTGGCAGCTGGCCGGGCTGGATCGGTGACACAACAACCTCGCGCAGCGGGGTCCCGGGCCGATCGCCGGGCGTTCTGGCGAAACTGCCGACCGAGAGCGGGGTGGTAGCCGCCAGGTCCGCCAAGACCCCTGTCAGGCGTACGTCGACCAGTCCCGGAAGCAGCGCGGACCGGGCGGGCTCGCTCAGGTGTACCCGCGGGTTGGCGGCCAACGCGGCTCCGGCTGCGCCGCGCAACGCAGCGCCCGTCCGGTCGGCCGGTGCGTCCGTGGTCGACAACGGAGCAGGCCCGCTCGAGCCGATCCGGCCGGGACGTGAAACCGCGCTCGTGGGCCTGGCACCAGTTGGGGAAGGGGATGCCCCAGCGACCACCGGGGTCGCCCCCGCGCCGGCGCCCGGTCCCGGCGCGGTGCCCGGCCGAGCCAGCAACAGCCCCGCACTCACGAGGACACCGACCGTGACCGCCGTCGCGGTGACGATCGCGATCCGGCGTCGGAGGCGGCGGCGACCGGTAAGCGATGCCGGAGCGACGTCCTGAGTGGACGCAGCGTCACCATCCCGGGTGCCGTCTCGGATGGCACCATCGCGTGTGCTCGTTCCATGAACCATCCCAACCCCGCCCCGCGATGCTGACGATGACCCTGCGTGCCGCCTGTCCCCATCGCTGCACCGCGCACCTCGCTGATTCGCTACGCGCCGTCGACGCGGATGGGTCCATCACACCGTGAAGGTCACGCAACGGCATCCGCCGGCTTCTGTCAACGGTTCGTCATGCGCACGTGGAGAAAACCCTGCTCATCGTTACGGGGTGTCACCTCTGCGTGCGCAACGTCCAGCCCTGCTACCGACTGGCCCGCACAGCTGGACGAGCCGCCGCGCCTTCCGTGCACTTTGATGGCGCAATGTCTGCCTTCGACCGGATCGTCGTGATCTTTAATCCCAACAGCACCGGCGACGCTCCCGACGCCGCGGCCGAGCTCGTCTCCCACCTGCAGGGGCGGATCGAGGAGGTGCCGATCGAATCCTGGCCCACCGAGCACGCCGGCCATGGGCGGGAGCTGGCCGAACAGGCGGCTGGGGAGAGTCGGCGTCCGCTGATCGTCTCGGTCAGCGGCGATGGCGGCTACAACGAGGTCGTCGACGGGGTTGCGCGCTCCGGCAACCGCGACGCCGGTACCGCGGTCCTGGCGGCCGGCAACGCCAACGACCATCGGCGGGTGACTGCCCGGCACCCGCTGTCCGAGGCAATCATTGCGGCGATCGAGCGCGACGAGGTCGCGCACCTGGACGTGCTGCGGATGAGCGTCGGCTCCGGAGACGACCCGTTGGTGCGCCACGCCCACTCCTATATCGGCCTCGGCCTGACGCCGGTGGTGGCCGCCGACATCGAGCACGGCGGCAAGGGCAGGTTGCGGGAGGTCCTCACCACGGTGCAGTCCTTCTGGCGCTACCGTCCCTTCACCGTCCGGCACGAGGACGGCAGCGACTTCGAGTTCGACAGTCTCGTCTTCGCCAACATCCCCGAGATGGCCAAGTACGCCAAACTCAGCCAGGGTCGCCCGGACGACGGCCACTTCGAGGTGGTCACCATCCCGCATCGGAACAAGCTCAAGACGGTGGCGGCTGGCCTGCGGGCGGCGCTGCGCGGGCTGGGACCCCAGCCGTCGACAGACCGGTACGCCTTCACCACAATCAGGCCGGTTCCGGTGCAGCTCGACGGTGAGGTGTCCAGCATCGACGCCGACCGTGATGTCGTCGTCGATCTGCTGCCGGGCGGCCTGCGGACCGTGGAGTGAGATCAGCGCTCTCGGCTGTCCGCTGGGCCGGCCGTCCGTTGGCCCGTCTACGGCTCGGCTGCTGAGACCTCGGCCGCTGGGACGCATCGCCGGGACTGCGCCGCTGCGCATAGGGTCGCCCGGTGCCAAGGACAATCGCGCGGGCCGACACCGTGGACCTCGAGCAGCTACTGGAGTTCCTGCGGCCCCGCCACCGCGGACTGCTGGCCACGACCAGACGGGATGGCCGACCGCAGCTGTCCCCGTTGAGTTGCGGGGTCGACGCGGCCGGTCGAGTAGTGATGTCGACCTACCCGGAGCGGGCCAAGACCCGCAACGCCGGGCGTGATCCACGCGTCAGTGTGCTCGTCCTCTCCGATGAGTGGGACGGCCCCTGGGTTCAGGTCGACGGGACGGCCGAGGTGTTCGATGTGGCCCGGCCGGACAGCACCGCAGACCCCGTTGCGCTGCAGGCGTTCGTCGACTACTACCGCTGCATCAGCGGGGAACACCCGGACTGGTCGGACTACCGGCAGGCGATGCTGGAGCAACGCAAGTCCCTGATCCGGGTGAGCATCGATCGCTGGGGTCCGATTGCCACCGGCGGCTTCCCCGCGCGTCTTGCCACCTGAGAGAACACCTGTGGTCGCCGATCACACTCTCGGCTGCTGGTCCCGCCACGAGTACCGGGGCTGGAAACCAAGCACCCGGGCGGCCTTGTCGGAGCTGAGCAGACTGGCGAACTCCCCATGCCCGTCGGCCAGCGGCACATCGGGGTAGACCGCCGACAACAGCTCTCGCGACGGGGTCGGCATAGCGGTGTCCTGCGCGGCGATGATGAAGGCGTCGGCGCCCTCGACCGGGGCGCTCATCCCGAGCCGGCATGCCTGCGCGACGTCGCGGGAGTCGATGTAGCCCCACAGGTTCCACGAACGCGTGGCCGGATCGTCGTGGGCGGAGAAGACCTTCTGGTAGTCGTCCGGGGTGATGATGTTGCTGATCCGCAGGCCGACGAATGTGGTCTGCGACTGTGCGGCGAAATACGTGGCCAGCTGCTCGCCGACCACCTTGGACAGGCCGTAGCTGTGGTGCGGCTGCAGCGGGTGCTCCTCGTCGATCGGGGCGTACCGCACCATGCCCGGCGAGAGCGGGACACCGAAGGTCGTCTCACTGGAGGCCCACACCACCCGCGGGATACCCCGGGAGGCTGCGGCGCTGAACATGTTGTAGGTGGACAACGTGTTGTTCGCGAAGGTGACCTGAGCGGGCGACCGACCCGGTGCCGGGATCGCGGCCAGGTGCACCACCGCGTCCATGCCGGCGGTGATCTCGTAGGCCTGCCCGAGGTCGGTCAGGTCGACGGCCAGGGTCGGGGCCGGGGATTCGTGCGGGATCAGATCGACGTCGAGCACCTCGTGTCCGTGTTCGACCAGGTCAGCGACCGTGGCCTTGCCGGCCTTTCCAGCGCCTCCGGTGACGACAACCTTCATGAGACTCCCCTGTCCGTGTGTGTGCGTTCACGTTCTTCTGCGCCTGGCGGGTCCTGGGCCTTCGGTGGGCCCGGTCCGCGCTCGGATCCATTCTGTCGGAGGTGGTCCGGAGCGTCTTCCTCGTGACGTCGTCCACTGGTGCTTCCGGGTTGCCGCATCCGGTGCAGCGGCTGGTGGGCGCGGTGGAGTCGGCGTTGGACGGGGCCGGGGATCCGTTGCTGGTCGGGCTGTCCGACGGTGAGCTGGATCAGGCCCTGGTGGGGTTGGAGTCGGTGATCAGCCGGTTGCAGATCCGTCAGCTCGGGCTGGTGGGGGAGGCCCGGTCCCGTAACCGTGCCGGGGCCGGTGGCGCGGTGTCGCATGCCCGGTGGCTGGGCCTGCTGCTCGGCGCTGATGCCGGGGACGCGGCGGGGCGGGTCCGGGCGGCCGCGGTGCTGGGCGCGGCGGCCGCTGATCCGGTTGCCGGGCCGCTGGTCGCCGATGCCCGGGACGGGCGCAGCCTGCTCCCGCAGGCGCTGAGGGCTGCCCGGACCGTGGCCGGGCTGCCGGATGATCTGCCTGATCTGCCTGATCTGCCCCGCGATTCTAGGACCGGATATGTTGCGTTATGCATGACACAGCGGGTTTGGGGTGGCCGACCCGGTCGGTCAGTCCGGGTCGGCCAGGTCCAGGCCGATAACGGTGGCCAGGCTGAGTTCGACGGCGGTGAGTTCGGCGGGTGACAGCCGGCCGCGGCGGCGGCGCAGCTGGGCCTTGCTGACGGTGAAGACGCTGGTGGCGTCGGCGTAGGACTCGCGGTGACTGGTGAGACCGGCCTCAACGCCTATCGGGATCCGCAACGGCCGGGGCCCGGGGGTTCCGGTGATCAACACGACGATGACCGATGCGAACCGCGGGATCAAGGCGTTGACCGTGAGCACGACGGCCGGGTGGATCCCGATCGGCGTGGGGAACCGGCAGTCGTAGACCTCTCCGCGCAGCGGGTCGGTGTCCGTCACCGGGTCGGGGCGGAGCGCTTCGGGGATTCGTCCTCAGCGGTGACGTTGGGAGCGTTCTCCGCTGTGAGCAGGTCCTCGAACCCGGCGGTCACCGCACCCGCTGGCACCACCGCGCCGGGTCCGTACTCGGCGTCAACTGCGGCAAGGATCTCCGTCTCGCGAGCGTGCCGGCGCAGCATCCGCAGCGCGGCGACGACCACCTGAGAGCGGTTGGTCAGCCCGAGCAGCGGCATCGCCGCCTCCACCTGCTCGGCCAGCTCCCGCGGTACCCGCGCGGTCCAGCTGACCGACGGCGCCGCCTTCCCTCCCGTCACTGTCATACGAATACGTTACGTCAAACATCGCGCCTGCGGGGCCGGCGGGCGGCCCTGGTGGACCCGAGCGCCGTCCCCGCACCGGCCTGGTGCCGTGCGGCGGAGCGCCAGCACGGGCGACCGGTCGGGCAGCTCAGCCTGTTCCAGCGTCTCTGTCTCGGCAGCGATGACCTGGTCGACGGTGCTCACGGCTCACCGTCCTCGATGTCGCTGCATGCTCACGGGTCAGCGGCCCGACCCCGGCTCTGGGACGGTGGCGGCGGGGTGGGCCGGGACCCGCTGGCCGGCCCCGGCGCGGGTCCGGCGGGGCGGCGGCTGCATCCGGGCGTAGGTCCGGTCGTGGGCGGCGGTGAGGTCCTCGGCGTAGGCGCCGGCCACGTCGTCACCGAGTCGCAGGTCGACCGACCGTTGCAGCGTCTCGGCGCGGCCCTGTGCCCGAGCGAGCATGCCGGGGCTGAGCTCCACACCAGTGAGACGGACGTCGGTGGGGTAGCAGCCCAGGTTGCGGCCGGTGCCGACGGCGACATCCAAGACCCGCCTGGTGGCTTGGGCGCACGCCCATTGCCGCAACCCAGTAGTCAGCGCCCTCACCACGATTTTTCGCGCCCTTGACAGATAGGCCCCTGTCTCCGGCAGAAAGCGCGTGGCCCAGCCAGGTCTGCAACTCCCCCGTCTTCGCCTGCCGTCAATAGATCCGAGGTCGAATACCACCCACGGGGTATGGCGAGGCCGATGGTCCTGTCACATGGCTTCCTTGATGCCACGGCGGGTCAGCCAGACTTTGGTCGGCCAGGCGGTAAAGAACCTGATGATCATGCCGACCTGCATCGGGAACCAGTACCACCGGCGAGCTGGGATGCGGGTGGTGGGGGCGCGGAAGAACACGAACGTCATCAACGTCATCAACGTCATCGACGCGAACGGGCCGACCTCAAAGCTGGTCAGGCTGAGCACGTCCGCCTTGGCCGCCGCGGCCAGGTCCTCGCGCAGGCCAGGCCCAGGCCGCGCATCGGCGCGATCGCGAAGTGCTGGAACGCGATCCCCAGGGTCAGCGCGGCAATGTAGTCACCGGTCAGCTCCGCGAACACCGTCTCGCCGGCGATCGTCGCCGCCAATCCAAAGACGGCGAACTCGGCGATGATGTCCCCCAACGTGCCGCCCGCGCGGCAGTGGCTCACCCGCACCGCGATCGTCGCCCAGCTCGGCTAGTCCGGGGGCTCATCTCGGTCGTGCTCCGCCAACCATCGCGTGGTCTGCGGCCGGCCGTAGCGCCGTACACCGACGTCGCGGCTGGCCGGAAGTACAGCGCGGTTACCGGCCACACGGCCTCCATCACCCGCCGCCGCGCCTCCTGTCTGACAGGGTCAGGACGTGAGCGGTGGGATCGGCGGTCCCGCATCCGGGCGTGGCACCGGCGAGGCAGGTCTTCAACCTCGTTCAGCCGGCGGCGATGCCGGCGAGGAAGAGCGGGAGGAAGCAGCCGAACAGGACGGCGACTTCGACCGGGCCGGTGTCGGTCTCGTGGGCTTCGCGGAGCAGTTCTTCCATGATCAGGTAGATGATGACGCTGGCGCCGACGCCGAGTACGGCGGTGACCGCCGCTGGGTTCGTCGCCGCGATGGCCCAGCCGAGCGCGCCAGCGCCGGTGATCGCCGCACCGATCCCGCCAGCGGTCCCCAGGATCTGACGGGCCGACCAGCGTTGCTTGAGCGCGTCGGCGGCGGTGACGCCGAGCAGGCCCATCCCCGGGGCGAGGGCGATCGCGAACAGCAGACCGGTGCCCGAGCCCAGGGCAGCGGACAACCCGATGAGCACCCCGTCGATAAGAATGTCGACCACGACGGTGACCACGAGGCCACCTGGGCCTCCGCTTCCTTCCTCGGGGGTGAACTGGCGGATGGCGAGCATCCCGGCGAGTCCGACCACCATCCCGATCGCGGTGTAGACCAGCTGGTGCGGTCGGTCCAGCAGTTTGGTGAGGACGTCGACCACCAGCCCGGCGAGCACGGTGCCGGTGGCAGCGTGCTGGACCAGGGCCCGGACCCGCCCGGACAGCTCCCGGCGGGTGGCCAGCGTCGCTCCAGCCAGCACCGAGGCGCCGCCGATCGCCGCATACCCCACCGAGACCGCCACACCGCCGGTCACCGGCGCATGTGCCCGGACAAGGCCGGGCACATCAGCAGCAGTCCTCGCCGCGCCAGCCATCCACCAGCTGGACACCGCACCCGTCCACCGCCACGACGTCTGAACTATTGCCCATACGTTCACGATAAGGTCGGGGTCACGACGTTGCGACGCGACAACGCGAACTCGCCGGCCTGGAAGCAGACCTCGCCAACCTCATCGACCGCAGCGACCGGCTCGATCCCACAGCCTGCGCAGAAACCCAGATCTCTCACATCATCCAGACCTCTCCGTAGTCGCGAAATCTGCAGGCCCGGCCAAGATCAAGGCCGAAAGGTTCCCATCGTGAAAGCCAGGTGCGCCCATCTGGAGTATGCGAACCCCCGCGCCGGTGGCGGTGCCGATTGCTTCCAGCTGCAGCCGTGGGGTCATGACGCCCGCGCCGGGGTTCCGGCCGCGACCCGGAGGTGGCCGCCGCGAAGCACGCGCTGGTCGACCTGATCCGTGTCGCGCGCGACCCACTGCCACGGTCGCCGCCGCAGATCGACCCCGCCGGTGAAGCAAACCAGCCGAGCCAGCGGCGCCAGCACCGCCCACCGGTCGCTCGGCACAGCGAGATCCACCACCGTTAGCCGACCGTCGGGACGCGTCGCATCCAGCGCGTGGTGCCAGGCCGCATGCCCGTTGTCGATGATGGACAGGCTGAACGTGAACAGGACGGCGTCGAACCCGCCATCCCCGGACAGCTTTGCGAAGTCGCAGGTTCCGGCGTCGGCCCGCACGAGGTTCACGTTGTTCCAGCCGTGCCGCTTCACCCTGGCGTTCGCACGGGCAAGCATTTGGCCGCTCAGATCAACGCCGACGATCGTTCCGCTCGGGCCTATCGCTGCGCCCAGGTAAGCGAAGTTCAGCCCGGTGCCGCACCCCACATCCAAGACCCGGTCACCCGGCTCCAGGCCCAGCAACTCGATCCCGGCCAGCCGGCCCGGTCGATACACGGGCCACTCCAGCGACGCCACGTCATAAGCCCACGCACCGAAGGTGTAGCGGGCCAACCGCCGATGGGCGCGCACTGACCGTTCTGGAGAACCTCTGACCCACCACCGGAGCATGCCTGAACCGTATCCGCGGCGACCGACCACAGCCGGCGTGGCGATGTCCAGCCAAGCTGGCGCTGGAGTTGAACCGCTTTCGTGGACACCGCGTTGTTGCGGATGGGTTGGAGGACGTCAGGTGAGCAGGAGTCCGCCGAGGGTGACGGTATCCCTGCAGTGTGGTTCGGTGCCGCTCCGGGTGCAGAAGACGTTGCAGTCTTCGCAGCGCTGCTGCCCGACGTAGCGGGCGTCGCAGTCCGGGCACTGGTAGACGCCGCTGCTCCGGCGGCCCCTGGCGGGCTCTCCGACGAGGTCGTCGGGATGGCCCTGACGGTCGCCGGTAGGCCCGTTGGCGACAGGCTGCGTTGCAGTAGAGCTGTCGTCCCCGGGTCGTCGGCAGCGGGCTGCTGCAGCCCGCGCAGGCGGGGTGGGTCGTCACGCGGTCGTCACGCGACGGGAGCGCGCTCATGCCGCCTGGCCTTGCTCGGTGACGGTGGCGACCCGGTGGGCGGCTTCGAAGGCCAGCGGTGAGCGCATCCCCAGGGCGGAATGCCGCCGCCGCGGGTTGTAGAACGTCTCAAGGAAGTCGAAGACGGCGAGCTTGGCCTCGCGTCGGGTCTGGAAGCGGTCCCCGGGTTGCTGGTCGAACAGTTCGCACTCGAGCGTGGCGAACGCGCTCTCGGCCAGGGTGTTGTCGAAGCAGTCCGCGACGCTGCCCATGCTGGCCAGCGCGCCGTGCCGGCGCAGTTCACGCTCAGGCTGGTGTGTCGATGGCCTCGTTGACGCCGTCGGTCTCACTCATCGACATCGCCTCTTTGATGTGGTCACCGTCCGAGGTCCCCCTCCGGTTTGCGGCTTCGCTGCTGACCGCTCGCGGCCTGGCTCGGCGGGGTAGCGGCTGATCCGGTGGGTGCGGCCACCCCGTCGGTACGGATGTCCAGAGCGCGGGCGGCGGGCGCCGCCTCGGGGTCCAGTCCGCCCGGGACCGGCGGGGCCAGCGGCCGCTCGAGCACAGCGAACCCGCCGGCCGGTCCCGACGCCTTGCCGCCGGGAAGCGATCCGCTGCCGGGGTGGGCGGCGAGGTCGGCGCGGACGGTCCGGGCCAGGGCCCGTGCCTGCCGGAGGTCCCCGGCGGCGCGGGCGGCGTCGTGGATGGCCTTGGCGGTCAGGGTGAGCTGGCGGATCAGGACCGCACCGGTGACCCGGCCCCGGCCGGTCGCGCGCTTCGTCCCCGGCCGGCTGGTGGAGCGGTGCTGAGCCGAGCGGGCCAGCGGCCCCGGCCCGGGTGTCTCGATGCGGGCGGACAGGGCGGCGACCATCCCCGCGGCGTCGTGCGCGGCAGCCGACCACGCCACCGTGTCGGTGACCGGGACCACGGCCAACCGGTCCCGGAGCTCGGCGACATCGCGGCGGGCGGCCTCGACCAGGCGCGGGTCCACCGCCCGGGTCTCCCGCCCGGGGTTGGCCGGGCGGTGATGGCGGGCGGCGTGCTCCGGGGTGTCCGGCCACGCCTCCCGCAGCCGGGGCAGGGTCAGGTCCCGGTCCAGCCGCCCGCCGCCGAACGACACCGGCCGCTCCCCCGCCGCCGGCTGCGCCGCGGCGGAGTAGCCCACGACCACGCTCTCCGCGCCGGCAGCGAACCGGGGCCGGACCAGTAGCCCCGACCCACGGGCCCGGCGGACGAACTCCGCCTCGTCCCGGGACGCCACCGCGACCGCCCGCACCGTCCGCGCCACCCCGCCCGGGCGGGTTCCGGCTGACCGAGCCGGGCGGCTTCGTTTTGCTCGGCGCCGGTGACCCCGGCCGACCCGCGGCCCAGGGCGCGGGACTCGATGACCGTCAGCCCGTGCCGGGCCTCCAGCTCCGCGGCCGCGGTGCTGGCGTAGTCCCGCCACGTGTCGGCCTTCGTCCCGCCGCCGCGGACCAGGGACACCACCACGTGGACGTGGTGGTTGCCACCGGCGGAGACGCCGTGGCGGACCGCGGCCCACCGGCACGGCGCCCGCCCCCCGGCCTCGGTGAACCCCATCGACTCGACGAACTCGGACGTGATGGCCGCCCACCGCTCGTCGGTGAGCTGCCCGTCTCCGGACGGCAGGGCGAGGGAGGCGTGCCACACATGCCCGCCGGTGACCTCGTTCCGGGCTCGTCCAAATGCGCCGCGACCGCGACTGCGGCGGGCCGGTTCAGCTGCGCGTCAATCCCACCACGCCAGCACCGCCCCGATCCACCGGTTCAAGGGGCCGGACCGGCTTGGCGGCGCGGCGCGGCGCTGAGCAGGCGGCCATGGTCACCGCCCTGCGCAGTGGGCGGGTGGGCGGGCATTCTCAGGTGAACGCGGTCATGCACAGCGGGAACGCGGTGAGCATCACCAGAGCGGTAGCGGCCGGGCCGAGCAGCAGCGCGCCCGCGGCGACACCGCAGGCGCGGCGCAGCTGCGCCGGGCCGGGCGGAAACAGCAGCCGCTCCACCCGATCGGCCACCCCCGGACCGGCCGCACCCAACGCCGCCGCCGGCATCACCGCCGGCGCCGCGAACGCAGACGACATCCCGGTGGCACTGCGGACCGGGGTGGTGAGGGCGAGCAACGCCTCGACAACAGTGTCACCGCCGTGGCCGCGCACGGCGGCGTCATCGGCGGACATCTCGGTCAGTCGGGCGATCGCGGCGGCACCGTCGGTGAACAGCCGCGCACCGGGCAGGATCCTAGCCAGTGCCCCCGTGACGGCCAGCAGCACATGGTGGCGCCCGGTCAGGTGCGCGCGTTCGTGGGCCAGCACCGCCGCGAGCTGCGCCTCGTCGAGCGCGGCCAGCGCCCCGCGGGTGATCACGATGGTCCGGGGTCGGCCGGGTAGGCAGTACACGCTGCGGTGCGCCGCCTCCACCACCAGCGCGCCCTGCGGGCCGCGCGGCGCGGCCCCGGCGGCCAGCAGCGCCGCCTCGTGGTGGCGGCGGGTGTCGCGCTTCGCCCGGCGCAGCGCGACGGCCACCCGAACCCCCACTGCGGCGATGCCGGTCGCGGCCGCGGCGATGACGCCGGCCAGCACGGCCTGCACGGCGCCCTGCTGGGCGCTGCCGGTCACCGTGCGAAGCAGCGCGAAACAGCCGGCCAGCGCCGTGTCCACGTGCCCCCAGGCGCGCAGTAGTTCCCCGCCGAGCAGCGCCGCGGCCAGCACCCAGGACCCGATCACGCTGGCCACCGCCGCGGCCCAGGCGGTGATCCCCAGCCGTGGCGCGGCCCCGCCGCGGGTGGCCCGGGCCAGCAGCGGCGGCCCGATGGTCAGGACCGCGAGGCTGTAGACCAGCGCACACACCGCGAGGCTCATCGGCCGGATCCCGACGATCCGGACGATCCCTCCGGGCGGCGGGCCAGGACGGCCTGCAGGCGGGCGAGTTCGTCCTCGGTCATCTCGCCCACGAAATGGGTGAGCACCGCCTCGGAGTCGGTGTCAGTGCTCAACGCCTCGCGCATCAACGCGGCGGTGTGCTCGGGATGGCTGAGCAGGGTGGTGAACCGGTGCGCCTTGCCCTCCCGCAGCCGGGTCAGATGCCCCTTGCGGTAGAGGTTGTCCATGGTGGACAGCACCGTGGTGTAGGCGATCGTCCGATCCCGCTGCAGCCGCTCGAGCACCTCGCGGACCGTGCCCGACCCGCCCAGCGCCCACAGCTGGTCCATCACGACCGCTTCCAGGTCCCCGAAGACGCGCACGTCACCCTCCCACCGTCAATCTGGGTCGGCGAACCTCGGCGTCGAGCGATGACCGGGGCCGCGGCGCCGGACCTTCCGCACGGCATAACCGACCGAGCACAGAGAATATAGCGGACCTACTATGTCCGTACCGAGAGCGTAGGGGTGGGGGGGAACCGGTTCGGCCGGGTAGCCCCGATCGCCCACGTTTCACCGGAACCACGACCAGGCACGACGCACGAGAGCGGGAGGAGATCCGATGATGAGCTGGATGATGGCCGGCATGGGCCTGTGGGGCCTGGTGGCGATCGTGCTCGTCCTGGCCGTGCTCGCTGCGGCCGGAGTCGGTGGCGTGACGCTGTGGCGCCGCCTGCGTACCGACGACAACAACGCCCACAGCCCGGTGATCGAGGGTGACGCGGCCCGCGACACCCTGCGCCGGCGCTACGCCGCCGGCGAGATCGACGACGAGGAGTACGAGCGCCGCATGTCCGGGCTCACCTGGCCCTGACCGGGGGCCGCGTTGAGCCGGCTGTTCGTGGACCAGCACCTCACGATCTACCTGGTCGGCGGCGAACCGACGCTGTTCGGCGGCCTGGCCGTGCTGGGTGGATGGTCCCCGAGAATTCCGATGCCCGGCGGCCGCACCAGCGGCGGCGGGTTGGGGTCGGCGTATCTGCTGGGGGGCGCCTGCTGCGCCCCGGTCTTGGCCGGGGTCGCGGTCCTGTCCGGGGCGGCGGCGTCATTCCCGACCGCGCTGGGCATCGGGCTGGCCTACGCCGCCGGCATGCTCGCCCCGCTGGCGGTGGCCGGACTGTTGTGGGACCGCCACCAGGACCGCGCCCGCTCGCTGCTCACCGCCCGCTCGGTGCGCCTGGCCCTGGGCGGCCCGGGGTGATCCGAGTGAGGACATGTAGGACAGGTCCAGGTCGCTGACCTCATCAACCGTCATCCGCACGAGCCCTTGAGGGGCCCCGAGTTTCCGCCCTTCGCAAGTCCCATCCTCGCTGGTCACAGGTGCACTCGTCTGTCACGACCCTCCAACCACGCCGGCGGGGCCAGGCTCAGCTGACGGTCTTTGACATGTAGTGCGCGGCGCTGAAGTACTCCGGGGGGACGTCGGGGGCGCCCTGGTAGTGGAAGACCCGGGTCATCCCGACCGGAGCGCCCTCGTAGCCCGAGTTCATGCCGTTGGCTGTGTGGTGCGGGAAGTGACAGTGGAAGATCCAGTTGCCGGGGTTGTCTGCGCTGAACTCGACCTCGTAGAAGTCGCCGGGATTGACTGTCTGGGTGGTCTCGCGGACCTGGGGGACGGCGTGGCCGTTCTTCGAGACGACGACCATGTCCTGGCCGTGCAGATGCATCGAGTGGGTCTGCTGGGAGGCGTTGTAGATGCGGATCCGGACTCGGTCGCCCTTCTTGATCGCGACGGGCCCGCCGGAGGCGTCACCGGTCTTACCGTTGATCGTGTCGAAGGGGAACTGCTTGGCCATTCCCGTGCCGAACGGCTGGACCAGCGACCCTTCCTTCTCCCAGCCCCAGATCTGCAGGGTCATGTTCAGGTCGACGTCGGCCCGCAGGCCGTCGATCATTCTTGGTTCGGTGAGCGCAGATGCGGAGCGGTGATCTCGGGTCGGGGTCTGGGTGGTCGGCCGGTGTGCCTGGCGTCCGGGCCCTACCCCGACCGGGCCCGGCTACTGACCGACCAGGACGAACCCGAGGACGATTAGAAGTCCCCCAGCGGGGTAACCGGCCATAATGTCCCATGTCAGACTGGGTTCCCCGCCGAAGGCCCCGAGGTGCGCCAGCCAGTGGGTGACAGCGCTCACCGCACCGAGCGCGACCAGCACTCATCCGACGATCCGGAAGCGGGTCCGACGTCGGTACCGGCGAAGGCGCCCGTCCCGGTCGCTGTCCGGGGCTGCGGATCGGCCGGTCTCTGTCACGGGGATTCCTTCGGCCTTAGGTTCAAGAGGTCGGGGCCAAGACCGGCCTCCTGGAGTGACCGTAGCTGCTCGTTGAACCTCGATCCGCGGACGGACGTTGTCGGGTTTTGTCACGACGACCGGCGCGTACCAGGTGTCCAACGACGACCCGACCTGGCCGGTCGGGCCCGACGACGCCGAGCTGGCGGCGATCTACGCCGACCCGCTCGCCTGACCGCCGACCTCGGCGGCACGTTGCTGACCGAGGCGCTCGCCCTCCTCACGGCCGCCGGCCACCCGGTGGGCCGGCTGTGGATGCTGTTGGCGAATGCGATCGCCGACGTGTGGGCCCGGGCTAAACGCGGCCGCGGTCCAACACCAGGTCCGGGCGGGCACCGCACGGTTCAGATCTCGGTGAGCGTCCCGGTCTTGTCGTCGTAGACGAAGCCGCGGACCTGGTCGGTGTGGGGCAGGAATGCGCTTGCCGTCACCCGGTTGATCGACTGGCGGACGTCGGCGGCGGAGTCGGCGAAGGCCTCAGGACTCCACGCGGGTCGGATGCCGGTATCGGCCTCGATCTGGGCCTTGAATTGTTCGTCGCCGAACGTGCGCATGCCGCAGTCGGCGTGGTGGATCAAGATGAGCTCAGTGGTGCCCAGCAACCGTTGGCTGATCGCCAACGACCGGATGACGTCCTCGCTGATGACGCCGCCGGCGTTGCGTATCACATGGGCGTCGCCCTCGGACAGGCCGAGGATGCCATAGACGTTGACCCGGGCGTCCATGCACGCGACGACCGCGACACCGAGACCTGGGGGCATAGGTAGATCACCTTTGTCGAACGACCCGGCGTAGGCGCGGGCGTTGTTCAGCAGCTCATCGGTGTAGCTCATGGTCGGTGTCTCCAGTCGGATAGGTATCTGGGCGTTGCCCAGAGACGTTGCCTCGGCAACCAAGGGTGCGGGGCGGGTTTCGGTCGTCCCTGGCTCGCGATGGCCCGGCTACGGGGAAGGTTGCCGAGAGAGCGTCAGCGTTCCGCCGGCGTCCGGTTCCAGTCGGACCTGCCTGGGCGGGGTGCGCGCGGTCACGCCTCGCCACGGGCGGGGTAGTTGTTCTCGGCGAAGAACTTCACGGCGCCGAGGATGTCAGCGATGCGGGGGCGGGCGGCGGGCATGGAGTTGACCGCCGCCATGTACACGGCGGCGTCGGGGCGGATCAGGAACACGCCGGGCTCGCCGAACAGGTCGGGCTCGGAGTCGGCGATGCCCTTGCTCACGAACAGCCCCCACGCACGCATCGACTCGACGGACTGCTCGTAGCCAACCTGCAGCCGGTCCAGATCCCAGTCCGTGACGGCGCGTTGGGCCCGGTCGGCGCCGTCGCCGCTGATGGCGGCGACCGAGGTGACGCCGGTAGCGGCGAAGTCATCCACCGTCCGGTTCAGCTCGGTGAGGTAGCCGCGGCAGATCGGGCAGTGCAGGCCCCGGTAGAACACCACCAGGCTGAACGTGTCCGGGTGCTGGTCGGCAAGACGGAACCGGCCCCCGCCGACGAGGGGACATCGACGTCGGGCGCGGGTGTGGTCGGCGTGGGCATCGACATGCGGCCGAAACCCCTATGGCAGCGGGCGTTATTCCCTGACGCTCGGATGGCGGGCCGCGACTGCTCCGGCGCCGGCGCTCACAGGGAACGGCCGTACGGTAGGGGCGTTCTCCCGGCGCGTCCGTATCTGCGCCGCGAGGAGCCGGTGTCAGCCGGTGCACCGGGGACCACTAGGGCGTGTCTCCCGGATGTCGACGGGGACGGCCGCGACGATCGTGCGGTGACGCGTACTGGGGTGCTCTCGGATGAGGTGTGGGCCCGGATGGAGCCGTTGTTGCCCAGCTCAGCGGGGCGCC
>JAABUL010000396.1_pt1 | contig 93365 bp, 95 predicted proteins | sample 5559151 | NCBI WGS metagenome assembly JAABUL01 (sample SAMN10711876, study PRJNA513368) | rock metagenome | isolation source: Antarctica rocks | place: Antarctica: Victoria Land, Pudding Butte sud | reverse complement strand
AAGTGGAAGTGGAGGGAGGATATTTGAGGATACGGATGGTGGGTGGTCATGGGTTTTCCGGCAACACTGATCTAGTGAAACGGATCGGCACTGGGAACAAATAGGGGAAGATTATAGGTTATGATGTACCAGGCGTAAAGTATGTGTGATATAAGAATGTCAAAGCGAACATGTATCCTGAGCTAATGGGCGACAGTCTGGTACCAGTCATCCATCGAGATCCTCATATGCTCCGGCGTACGGAGGGCATCATATTGGATCTACTGTCTGACTACCGTCAACGCATTTACGATGAGATACTAAAAGGAACCAGCCGACATCGCAGCCGCTAACGCGTTCAGATCCTCCTCGCTGATATTTGTAAGCGAAGCGTTCACGGAGCCCATCAGTGGAGCAAGAAGTGAAGGGGGCAATTCCTTCGGCGCAAGAGGTCTCTGAGGGTATTCACCAAGCTTCCCCTGCACATAGGTGGGCATAGCATACCAAGCATAGTTACCGGGTTTGTAAACACTTTCACCATCTGAAGCTCATCCTGCGAATATTTGGGGAGGTACTTCTGAGCGGCATCGGTGACGTATTGCTCTTTGCGCGAATCAGGGTACTTGATCTAGGAAAAATCGCATCCCGACGATGCCATTTTTAGACACGGGGAAGGTGCCGATGGTGTTGACCAGCATCATAGCTGTTATCCACGGGCGCGCGCGGTTGTCATACTCGCGGATGTCATAGCGGTTGTCGCCATTGCTGGCGCTGTTGTAGGCGTCCTTGAGACGGCCAAGGGCAAACCAGTGGTTGCAGAAGCCAAGGGCGAGGCCCTTGCCATAGTAGTCGTTTTCAACGATGATGGACCCAGGCATGATAGCGCAGTCGTTCTGAAAGAGGGCGTTGTCGTGGCAGTATACGTGAGTGTCTTGTGAGCTGTCCCAGTGGTGCTGGTAATTAAACGCGTTGGCAAAGTTGCCTCGAAGCTGAGTTATTTTACTCCGGGGCTAGTCGCGAATGGGTTGCCGTTAGTTATCAAAATGCTTTTTAAGGATTAATCGACTGACCTTGTACGCCTTTCCGATACTTTAGCAAAGACAGCGGCGACCCGAGATATTCAACCGTGGCAAAATCGTTCCAGTGGTTACCAATAGGAAAAAACATTCGTCCGACTGGAGGACCGAGTGCGCTTCACCCAAGCCCCCAAGAATGACTTCTTTATCGCTGTCGGTGCAGCTGGTCCAGCCTCACAGCTTGGCGAAAGTAGTGAGGTTGGAGTCAATCGAAGCGTCGGTAAAGTTTGTGGGAATTCCAGTCGAGAAGCTGACATTTGGTGATGGCGAGGTCTGGGCGATGGCGACACCACCATAAAGTGCACCGACTACGAGAACCACAACAAGACACATCACAAAGACACAATGTATCATGAAGGGGCAAGAATGTGAGCCGTGCAACTGCTTTAGCTGACTCTGTAATCAAAATGCAGCGCTACTGAGTTGCTTCTGCTCAGTTACTTGGGGTAAAAAGAAAGGCCCTCCTGGACTCATCAACTCTCGAAGCAGGCGATACCTGTCAAGTGGATCCAGCATGCGCAACTGGGTTTTCTTGATGGTGTCATCGCGTTGCATCGCAAGAGGGCAGTACCTGGAAACCTGATAATATGAATCCCTCTGCCGTGTTTAAAGTCTTGCGTTACTGCATACCTCAAATCCTTTGATTTTGCGTTTCTCTGTGCCGAAACCCTATCCCAACATCTCCAACTTGTTTTAGCTTTGTCATTGGCTTAATATAACCCTCTCGAGCTTTGCAGGATTACTCCTCGTTTCTACCAAGATCCTTATTGGTACTTTGCCACGATTAGGCGCTCGATACTAACGAAGAGAGGCTCAAATAAGTATAGAAATCCGTTATCCGCTAAGATTTCTTCACGGTTTCGTGCTAAAGCAATGTTGCGCTCCTCGTCCTAAGTATTGTAGGAGGCGAACCGGGGAATACTCCATCCATAGGTATTAATCCCATCGATGGATCACACGTCCCATTGATATAGACCCTGCTTCGACTGTTGTAAATCCCCATCAATCTGAGCCTCCATCCATGGGTGATATTCTCATTCTTGAATGGAATATGAAGCAATTTTCATCCTCTATCTACCAGTTAACTGACGAACTCGCTAATTTGCGTTAACGATGGGAAGCGCGTCGAAAAAGATATCAGTCTCTTCTCATACATCGTCTTTGGCTTCATCAGTAACAATGCAGCCGCCGAACCCGGATCCTGAAATAAACATCAGCTTATCCGCCTGTCATCCGTAACTACGATCTTCCCACGTTCATCACTACCGTCAGTATTGTTATGAGTGTAGGGACTAATATAGAATTTCTTGCAGACAACAGCGCTGAACTTGAGACTCCGGAGCACTGTATGCTCATACTGATTTCTATAGCGTGTCGAAAAGGGCGAAAGGGTTGCGAAGCGGCTTGTGTCTTTTTGAGGGGGAAATTCGTGGAGAGATATATATTCCAGAGCAACCATATAAGATTACAAGGTGAGCAGAAAATTGAGTTATATCCTGACTGGAATCGATATTGAATTTCCGACGTAAAATAAGAAAGGCCGATTCCCGAGCAACATGCCAGCAAATATGATAAAGCCGGCAATATAGGAATATTGCGGCCGGAGATAGAAAATATTCTGGTTGAGGTTCATTACGAGTAGCACCAACTCTGAGGACGATCGTCGTCACTAGCCAGGTATTTCAGGGTACAGCTTTGGAGGAAAAAGCGGGAGACAAAGAAGTTGAGAATTGCTGTAAGTCATAAAAGCGAATAGGGAAGGTTAATGAGGAGATATCTTGTAACCACCGGGAGAGGTATGAAGCCGAGGACAATGGAATAGTCAGAGAAAACAGAAAAGACCAAGGAAGTTGCAAGTACTCAGGAAAATAGGAAGGACAATCGAAAGGATTACCGAATTTGAAGGATCGAGGTGGATGTAAATTCTGCTAGCGCATCCGCTTTCCGCGCGCGACGTTAAGGCGGGCGCTCACCTTGTATCCAGTTGGGGGACGTACAGATACTTATCTTCTCAATTTCTCACGAAGACTATTGACACATCTTGCAAGTGCTCCGCGATGCTTTGATGGAAGGTTGGTTAGCATGCGGAAACGGCCTGATCTGATCTGACTCTTGCATATCGTTCGGCTATGCTCCGAAGTAGCATTCGCACTTCGGTACGAAGTCATGCTTTGGTTGGAAAACGCAGATTTGGCCAACGGCAGATCTCTAGGAAGCCGAACGAGTTTCTGCAGATTTCGGAGGAGATAAAGTATGCTGTGGGTTCTGGGAAGCCAGTCGTAGCTTTGGAAACTACTATTTACACGCATGGTAGATAATTCGTGATAGAATAGCTGATGGCACCTGACGTCATGAATAGGCTTCCCATACCCTGAGAACGCTGCTCTTGCTTTGCACCTGGAGTCTGTTGTGCGTAAAAACGGGGCCTTTCCGGCGACTATTGGAGTCCTGAATGGTATTCTCCGCGTCGGCTTCAAGCCAAAGGAGCTCACAGAGCTCGCAATGTCAGCGGGTAAGTCAGACACGATGAAGCTTTCAAGAAGAGATCTCGGATACATTTGTGGTTTGGTAAGGTTCCAAAACTCACGTGTTTGATTGATTATGGGTAAGAGCTTAGCAGTTCTGATTTGTAGCAGGGTTTGACTAATCAAAGACTGAATGGTGGTACAACCATTGCTGGCACAATGATCCTCGCTCATCTAGCTGGCATTGGAATCTTCGCGACTGGTGGCCTCGGTGGTGTCCATCGGGGAGGAGAGAACACTATGGACATCAGCGCAGACTTGACTGAGCTAGGACGAACTCCAGTTACTGTCGTCAGTAGTGGTTGCAAGAGTTTTCTTGACATTCCTCGGACACTGGAGTATCTAGAAACGCAAGGGGTCTTAGTAGGCACCTTCGCAGACGGTCGCGAGGGAAGAGTAGATTTCCCGGCCTTTTGGACTCGAGATTCCGGTATCCCAAGCTCAGCTGTAATTAAAGACGAGAAGCAGGCGGCCGCCATTATCTGTAAGTTATTTGCTATGTTTATCAACAACCCTCTTCACTGTGGTTGGTCGCTGCAAAGTCTTTCTACCCGTGCACCGTTCTCTCATCCTTGTAATATATCACTTCTCAGATCAGTCATGGGCCTACTCGTTAGGAAAGACTCTTGTTGCATAGACTAGAAGGCGTGTTCACAGTTCGAATTTAAAAAACTTTCCTGTAGCATTGGATGGTGTGGGACTGGCTGACCTTTTCACAGACGCTCAAAGGGGTCTTCCAATCAAATCCGGGATATTCTTGGCGAACCCGATTCCAGTAGAGTATTCACTTGAAAAAACTTACATGGATGGCATTATTGCTCAGGCTCTTCATGACGCCAGCGAGTCGGGTTCATCTGGAAGCGATAATACCCCATTTGTCTTGAAAAGGATTCGTGAACTCACCGGAGGTAGTACTGTTACTGCTAACAGCGCCTTAGTCGAGGCAAATGTCCTTCGCGGGACCAGACTAGCCGTGGAGATTGCAGATTTAGAGTGCCAGGAGGGTCACATGCCAAGAAATCATGATGGGTGAGAATATTGGATATGGCAGGAGAAGATCATTCGGCTGAAAATGGATGCCCCAGAAGTACTTCAGCATCGAAGAAGACAACGGCAACGATTGATACAGCTTCAGTGTTCTTTGCATCGTCTAGACCTATTTCTCGTGTACAATATATATTATCATCGAACAACTCTACAGATGCGCCTGGGGGCTCCGTAGTTGCAAATCCCTTGAGCGATGCTGCCTCTCAACAGATATTGGTCGATAATAGTTTCCAGCCTCTTACAGCTACCACTTCTAAGGATCTGCCGATAATACGGGAGGCTGACACGTCTAAAACTACCTCCCAGACTTCACAAGCATTGTCTTTACCCAACGATACAGAAATAATGGTCGCCGGATCTCTAGCTATCGATCTGTCTTGCGATTTCGCTCCCGAAAGTTCGTATGGTCCTAGCGTTCCACAGCGGTCCACTTCAAACCCTGCAGCAATAACGCAGTCTCTTGGTGGTGTCGGTCAGAACGTTGCAACCACGATACATTATCTTGGTAGTTCAGTACGACTTTGCAGCTTTGTTGGGGATGATCCAGCAGGTTTGGTAGCCAAACATAAACTTGAAGAAAGAGGATTGCAGACATTAGGTATCATAGAGAAAGATGGTTGTTCCACTGCTCAATACGTCGCAGTCAACGACTCTCGAAAGGACCTTGTACTAGCTATGGCAGACATGACTATTTTTGAGTGTCCATTATCTCTCGATTACAAAAAAAGAGTGCAAGAATTTCGAGCCCAATGGCAAGCACATTTGTATGCTCCTAAATTGAAGTGGATTGTTATCGATGCCAACTGGGACCAACTCTCTATTCGAATGTGGATCAAGGCTGGTAAATTGAAAGGGGCACAGATCGCTTTCGAACCTGTGTCAGCGGTAAAGTCGACGCGGCTTTTTGGGTTGAAGGGGAAGCCTTATTCCGGGCGTCCTCCATTTATCGTTGACCTAGCGACCCCTAATCTCGTCGAACTGGGCTCCATGCATACCGCCGCCAAAAGTATGGGCTGGTTCAGCAGGCGCTGGAAAAACATACTCGACGCAATGGGTATTCCCAAAGGCTCATCAGTTGAAGGAGGGACTATTCGCCAAGCCATAGAGCTGCTGCCATATATTACCACAATATTAACAAAGTTAGGAGACCAGGGAGTTCTTATGACCCAGTTACTTCACCCTGGTGACGACCGTTTGACATCCAAGAGTTCTGAGCCGTACATTCTCCATCGGTCCGACGGGAAGAACGCCCTCGTGGGTGGAGTTTATGTGCGTCTCTTCCCACCAGTCGAGAAGGTACCGAAAAATGAGATTATTAGCGTCAACGGCGTCGGCGACACATTCCTGGGTATTTTAATGGCTGGTCTTGCAAAAGAACGCCCTAAGAATCTGGAGGATCTAATTGATATTGCCCAGAGAGGCAGCGTGATGACTTTAAAAAGCAAAGAGTCGGTTAGTCCACGAGTCTCCACCTTACGTTCGGAGCTGTAGCCCAAGGATAAAAGTTTACTCTCATCATCCGATCTGAGTAGCGTTGTCATATAGCTCAAACCAAGAGTCGTTTCATATTAAATCCCGACTTATACTTATATACCATTTACCAACCCTTTAACAGCTCATTACTCCGCACACTTTTCTCATCTAATATCTTCCTCGCCCCATTGCCATCCACTACAGGCAATCGTATTGGAGCCTTCCCATTTGTCGCCAACTTAGGATCCAATAAGCCAACCTGGACCAATACACTCGCTTGGTCCCAATATATATGCTCATGATACAGCTTCCCCCCTCGAATACACACAATCGCCACAAGTGCAACCTCCACTTCCTTGTGCGTCGGCGCAATACCAGGGAGCATCCAGGGAACTTCCTGGGTGTGCCGGAAGTACACATGCATCTCATCGACCACTCGGTCCGTCCCAACCGTCCGTGATATAAGGCGCATTTTCAGCGACGGAGGATTACCTGGGATGAAATAGTCTTTATAAAACCTATGGAGGTCTTTATACCCGATACCGCCCGTAAGAGTTGGGATGTGATTGACATAGGGCTCGCTGACCATCGTCGCCATTGTCGCATCAGCGTTTTTCTGAGCGAATTCAACTATTCGCGGATACTCATTAGCTCTCTCGACTACCCCAAAAGGCCCCAGAAAGGCCCCAACGCAAAACCCACACGCCACATGCTCCTCCCACACCCTCTCCAAATCCACCTCAATCTCGAACCCCTTCCTCACAGCCGTCAGCGTCCTCGTCCACGCCAACCCCGCAGCCACCTTATCATACTCCTCCAGATCCACTTCTGCGAACCCCGCCTCCGCCTCCGGATACGAGTACGACTTGCACTTCTGCGTCGCGGGCTGGGCACCCGCAAGGTGAACGACAACGCTCAGACTAGGCGGATAGCCTGCCGCGGGCGCAGGGAGCACGTCGGGGTAGTACGCAACGAGCGTGCACAGTTTCGGCATCGGCTTGATACAAACATCCAAAACCACAGAGGCCGCCTCGCCATAAGCTACCCCTCCCACCAAGAACCCATCATCAGCCCCCCATACACAGTAGCTTTTTCAAATCATCGCGAAGGAGCCAGACCGACCTACGATCGCGTACTTCTCCCCCAGCTCCAGCGGATCCGCTAGACGATGCAGCGCCTTCACATACTCTTTGCGACTGCTCGTAAAGGGCAGGTAGGAGACTTCGTAGCCCTCATCTTTCCAGTTCTGAATCGTGACGGGGTCGAAGGCCGAGTCCTCGGCTGTGAGGACGAGGCGGGGAGGCGATTGCGACCAGGAGAATTTCATTGCGCGATGGAAGGATTTTGCGTGGGTGAGGGCAATTGACTGTGGTTGGGGACTGTGGTAGTAATGTTCATTATGGCCCCCGGGTGCGGTACATACTGCTGGGATGGCACGATGGTTTCGACGTCATTTGGCACGTGTAGATAAGATAAGGGCCCTGCGAAAGCGCCTCTACTCGTAGTGCCTTGGTCAGAGCTCGCAAGGATCTGAGCTTGGTCACATCTTCAACTTCATACTTCATAATTCATAGAGAGACCAGATCATGTGAAGGGAAGCCCCAACAAAGTATACTCAGTCTGTCTAGCTATCCTAGCCCTCCCTTTCAATTAAACTAAATGCCAAGCACAAAACTTTTCCGACCCGGGAAAGATAATCCTCATCCCTGCTATGCTATTGAGAACACAAATGCAAGTCGGATATCTCGTAAAGAAGCACCGCAAACGCTGACAAAGAGGCTCTGTACAGTGGTTGATACGCTAGCATAGTAGCTATATGGTATCATGAGCAAAGAAAGGTGGAGGAGTGAGGCACGTAGGAAAGTGCACTGGTTCGGCTTGATGGAAGGCTAGGGTCGTGGCTGGCTGCCCTCTAATGTATCTCAAGCATCTTGATGTCGAATATCAGCGTCGAGTTTGCTGGGATACCCGGGAGGGATTTGCTGCCGTAGGCCAAGCCAGCTGGGACGGTGATTCGTCGTGTGCCGCCGACGGACATGCCTGCGACGCCGATATCCCAGCCTTTGATGACTTCGCCGGTGCCGAGGGAGAAGGTGAATGGTTTGCCTTTCTTGTTGGCTATAAGGCTGTGAGCGTGTGCAGTTAGAAAGAGGTGGGTTTAGGGAATTAGCATACCATCAAAGACCTTTCCGTCCTCAAGCTTTCCAATATATCTCATGCCGACCTTGTTTCCTTTCTTTGCAGCAGGGCCCTTGCCGAGTTCTCTGTCGTCAATCGTGACGCCTTGGATTGTTTTAGGTCCTAGGCTAGCTTTTGGCTTTTCGCCGTCCTTTTTCGTCTCAGATTTCGATTCTGCTTTGGTGTCGGCCTTTTTATCTTTTGCCGCAATAGCAGGACCTTGTTCTAGATTCTTGGCAAACTGCACTTTCTTGTCGAGTTTTGGGCTAGCGACCTCAGTTGCAGCATCTTCCTTAGCATCCTTCTTCGCATCCTTCTTCACGTCCTTCTTAGCCTCCTTTTTATCATCCTTTTTGACATCCTTATTCTCAACAGCTGCCTCCACTGCTTTTCCAGCGTTGTTCTTCAATTTCTTCAGCTGCTTTTTGCTGAGCTTCGGTTCGCCGTTCGTGGTTGGTTCCGCTGGCTTCAAAGACTTTGCTATTGTGTCATCAAGGTTTGCCGGCTCCTCGTCCGAGTCCTCGGCCGCCCGCTTGTTTTTCCCCTTGTTGGCTGCTTCCTCTTTCCTAACCAGCTTAGGCGCCTGTTCCTCGTCGGAGCCAAGTTCAACAATCCGAGGGTCCTCGAGATCATCTAGATCATCACTTTCTCCCTCTTCGTCGAATTCATCTTCATCAGGGGATAGGTCATAGTCCTCAGAATCATCGTTCCCATCGTAAACCTCATGCTGATGCTTGTGGCCATCGTCTGCTGGTACGACGTAGTTGCCAGTAAGGTAGATAGCGTGAGTTCCCGAGACCTTAAAAAAAGCGCGCTGATCCTCGCCAACTGTAAGGTCGAGTGGTTGTTGGTAGTTCTACAATAGGCGGTTAGCAAAATTCTAACAAGTAAAATTTGCGAGATCATCTGCCTACCTTTGATGGATCCAATGTGCAAAGAACTAGTTCCTCCATCTCGGGCATTTCGTCCTCGTCCTCATCGTCGCTTTCTTCATCTATATCTGTTGCTTTTGCTTTACCCTTCTGCTTTGTTGATATGGCTCCACTGACAGCCGGCACATCGTCCATCTCGTCATCGGTATCGTTCTCCGCAAGCGCTTTCATCATCTGTTCGAAAGCAGCTTGTTTCCGTGCTTTTTTGCTCTTGCTTGGATCACTGGGGCCGCCATTTTTCTCTTCCTCATCATCAGAGGACTCATCCTCGTCGTCATCTTCATCTGACCCTGCACCCCCAAGAATGCCTTTCAGGTAATCCTCATCCTCGGAATCGTCGTCAGAATCTTCGTCTTCGCGGGGCCCATTGGGATCGTAGATTATCTTAAGAGTTGCTCTAGGAGGATCAGCAAATCCATTGACTGCTCCGTTATGTTCTGGTTCAGCACTTGGATCTATGGCAGCCATTGTAATCCGGAACTGAAAGAGAGTAAGCTCAACACTTTCGACGCAATGAAGCTTATGATAGCATGATTTTTCAGGGAGACTCACTGTAGCTGGGAAATCAATGTTAGCTGGAACCAAAACATCTCCAGCAGGGACCTTCAGTCCGTAGACAGCGACAGGTAGTAAGCTTGACATTGTTGGCAGCTCTTAGAATCTTGTGATAGATCGATACGTTGGTAGAATTGCCTAGACTCGCAAGATGCTTGGGAGTATGGTAAACATAAGGATTTCCTGTATGCAAGCTGAATGTAGCACAAAGTGTTGTAACTTGCGGATGTTGTGTCGAGAAGCTCGAGTTCAAAATGCTCGAACTTTTTTTCGCGCTACTCTGTATCAGATGTGTATCGGGAACTTTGGGCCTAACTTTGGCGCTAGTGACCCACGCGACTCTGCGTAAGGCAGCATTTGAGCTTTCATCGTTCTTTCGCGCTGCTTACTTCACCATTATACATGCAGTACAATCCTAGAGTCGCATAGATTTGGCCATGTCACTGCATTCGCCTGGTCGAGCGCCAGGCAACCCGCCGCTGTACGACTCTTAGTCTTGAAGCGTTAAGGGAAGCGAACCGACGTCATGGGTTCAAGACTGGAGGTAAACTCCTCCGCTGTACGCAAAAGGATTGAGAAACACAAGTTCGAGAATGAAGAAGGGGAAGAGTACGAGTCATCAAAGTTTGGAGGGTTCACTGACTACTTCCGGCGCAAGAAAATCAAGCTTCAAAACCTTGATGCTGAGCTCCGGTCATCTTCCACGGACCATCCTCCCATTTTTCGCGGTATTGTTGCACATGTCAATGGCTATACTCAACCTTCATTGAACGACCTACATAATCTCGTCGTGAGCTACGGGGGCGGTTTTATGCAGTATTTGGATGGCAAGACGACCGTGACCCACATTATTGCTAGCAATCTTACGCCAAAGAAAAAGATAGAATTCTCACGATACCGTATCGTAAAGCCAGCATGGGTAGTCGATAGCGTCAAAGCAGAAAGGTTGTTGCCATGGGACAATTACAGGGTGTTAGATGAAGGCATAGGCCAACGGGTCTTGGGCTTCGACAACGGCAATATCGTAAGCCAAGCAAGTACCCAACGCCAGGGTTATAGAGACCAAACGGATACCAGCTGGTACAGAGGGCAGGTGAAGGGTGTGGCTGACGCGCTCAACCAAAATAAGCCTGAGATCCCATTTCCAAGCACCCAGATACCGCCAGATGAGGATGTCAACTTACATGACGACAACAAAGGGCCCGTTGAGGCAGCTGAAGAGGAAACAGGAGATGCTGAACCGGCTCTATCTGGCAAGACTGACGAGCTGAACAATACCGAAGATCCGTGCGGTTTTTTAGATTCCAGCATTTCAGAAAAGGTACAGCCAACGACAAAACCTGCCGCAGAGAATCTTCGAGTTGTAGGCATTAATCTCAGAGATAACGAAGCTGAGAATTCCGAAAAGTTTCTGCTTGATGATTCACCCATCAAGAAGCATACACTTCAAGATAGTCGCAACGAGAATACTGAATTTCAGGACAGTGAAGCTGCAATGACTGCAGAAGAGCACAATGCAATGCTACTAGCAGACCCGAAAGTATGGAAGTCTACAGTTGTGAACCCCGGATTCTTGAAGCAATACTACGAAGAGTCGCGATTGCATCATCTGTCTACGTGGAAAGCTGACCTTAAGTCTCAGCTTCAGGCTTTGGCTGCAGAGAAGTCTTCATCCCAGAAATCAAGGGAGAAGCGTCCACCTGGGTCAAGGAGATACATTCTTCATGTCGATTTTGATAGCTTTTTTGCTGCTGTGTCACTGAAGAAACACCCTCAGTACGTAGATAAGCCCGTCGTGGTCGCTCATGGCGGAGGTTCGGGCTCTGAAATCGCAAGTTGCAATTATCCAGCCCGAAAATACGGCATTAAGAACGGAATGTGGATGAAGCACGCGCAGAAAATGTGTCCAGATTTGAAGGTTCTGCCTTATGACTTTGATGCTTACGAAGAAGCTAGCAGAAATTTTTACGTTGCGATCATGAATACTAAAGGTATTGTGCAAAGTGTCAGCGTTGACGAGGCCCTTGTCGATGTCAGCGCGGAATGTATCGCTGCTGGTGGTCATGAGGGCCAAGGCATTGCTGAGGGCAGTATCTGGCAAGAGCAGGCAAAGGCCGATGAGGTTGCACTAGGTCTTCGAGAAAAAGTAAAAGCACAAACTGGCTGCGCTGTTTCCGTGGGAATAGGGGGGAACATTCTGCTAGCAAAGGTTGCACTACGCAAAGCAAAGCCAGCAGGCCAGTATCACATCAAGCCTGATGAAGTCCTTGAATTCATAGGCGCTCTGACTGTACAAGAACTACCTGGGGTTGCCTACAGCATAGGGGGAAAGTTAGAAGAGATTGGGGTGAAGTTTGTGAAAGATGTACGAGAGCTCACCAAAGAAAGGTTGATGTCGACCCTTGGGCCTAAAACTGGAGAAAAAATCTGGGATTATTCTCTAGGCATTGACCGTGTCGAAGTTGGAGAGCAGGTCATTCGGAAGTCTGTCTCAGCGGAAGTGAATTGGGGCATACGCTTCGTGACACAGGAACAAGCTGATGAGTTTGTTCAGTGCTTGTGCGAAGAGCTACAAAAGCGTTTGGTCAATGAGAAAGTCAAAGGGCGTCAGCTTTCTATGAAGATTATGAGACGAGCTACAGATGCGCCGTTAGATCCGCCTAAGCATCTAGGCCACGGCAAATGCGATACCTTCAACAAGAGTGTTGTTCTAGGGGTCCCAACAAACGACAAGGAGATATTGGGGCGAGAGGCTATAGCAATCATGCGAGGCTGGGGCTTCTCTCCTGGGGAACTCAGAGGCATAGGGGTGCAGGTGACGAGGCTGGAACCGCTCAAAGCCTCAGTAGAAAACCCAATTGAAAGCAGCCAAAAGCGTCTTCAATTCAAAACTTCAACTACGCCAAAGCCATCAACACTACGAGCGAAACATGTTACGGACGACATTGAAGAAAGCCCACAGAAACCGCAAAGACCATCACCCAATCCCGCAGCTGCCTTGGGTTCAGAGATATCGCCGAGTGGCCAGCGCCACAAACCGCTGAACGTTCTCGGTACTCAATTTGTGCTCCCTACACAAGTCGATCCCGAGATACTCGCGGAGCTACCAGAAGACATCAGGTCCAAATTTCTACCCAAGCAAGCCATCAATTCCCCATCCTTGCCATGGGCAGAAACGCTAGGCACCAAATCTCGCTCGCATTCGCCATCTCTACCCCTCGATGCTTTCCCCTCCCAATCACAGCTCGACCCTGAAACTCTCGACGCCCTCCCTGCAGAAGTCCGTGCCGAGATCCTCGCATTCTACCAACGCTCCCCTAGAAAACCCCACGCTCAAACACTCCTCCCCCAGTCGCCACAAAAAACCCGCACCAGTAAATCTTTCGCCAGGAAAACCACGACCCCGACTAAAAAGCGCACCCGCCTCCTTTTCAAAGGCAAGAATTCAAGCTCCACCTCCCTCTCCACCCTTACCCAATCCAACTTTGTCGCCGCCCCAGCTCCCTCAAAAGCACAACAAGCCGACCCCACCTCTCCCACTTCAACCTCCGAAATCCCCCAGGACTTTCTCTCCGCCCTCCCTCCGGACCTCCGCGCCGAAGTCCTCGCCCAAGCCCGCCTCGACCGCCTCAAGAAACGCGGTGGCATCTCACTTCAAGAATCCCGCCGACCGCATCAGAAGAGACCCCCCGCGCAACCTCCACCCGGCCAACGCCGCCTACATCTTCCTCCGCGCCCACCCAAACCCACATTCACGGCGCTAAAGCTGAGTAGTCTGGAGCAGCTGCGAGAGGCAGTGAGCGCGTGGTTTGAGGAGTTCAAGGAAGAAGGGCCGTATGAAGAGGATGTGGAGGCATTGGTAAGGTATTTGAAGAAGGTCGTGGGGGAGGAGGAGGATATGGCTAAGGCGGTGGCGGTGGGGAGGTGGTTAGGGTGGGTTGTTAGTGAGGGGATTAGCGGTGATGGGGGGAAGATATGGGAGGGAAAGGAGAAGTGGGACGCAGCTGTGCAGAGAGTGGAGGAGGGAGTGCAGGTGGCGGTGGAGAAGAGAGGATTGGGTAGGGTGGTGTTTTAGTTTGAGGATCAAGGTTCTCTCGGATGTGCGGTTTTTTGTGTTGGATGGAGATATACCCTAGATATGGAAGGAATCGTCGGTTGAGACTTGCGACATGTTTGTAGTTTGTGTAGCCAGCACTTTAAAAAGAAATGCTGATCAAGGGACCTAACAATGGTGCTGAGCTACTGCTTTTTGGCATACAAGAACTTTCTCACGCATTCTCATCTTTCACAGCCCAAGGAAGCTTCGTGCCAAACAGAGACAGGAGCCGCTTAGGTCCAACCGCTACTTTGTATCTGTACCGATAGCAATTCTCCGCCTCAAGAAGTCTTGTTAGTGGGCAGCTGAGGCTTTTGCTTGGCTATCTGCTATGTGGTCTACCTGCCCCAGGAAGCAATTATCTCTGCAGGCTCATGCAATCCTTCAGATTCCGGAATAAACAAAGGATTTTATTTTTGGTAGATACTAGCAGAGGTTCCTGTCGACATCGGCAAATAGAAGCAAAGAACCGGAGGTACCGTAGAATAAACTCTTTCATCGCTTTTCCTTGGTCTATACCCTTCAATACGAGACAGGGCTCGTGAATTTAGATCCTTGATCATATGTCCTTTAGCTGACACAGCGGATCCGAACTGTAGTGAGGTCAGAGGTCCAGGAAGGTTGGGATCTGGATCGCAAAGTCATAATCCCATAACTTCTGTAGGGATGCAATAGAGCAGGCTGGGAATTCGAGTGGATACTTGAAGGAGGGGATTGGAGCTGGTGTGCAACGATGGTTATTTTGAATTCGTGAAGTACCTTCACCATTCATGCTGTACGAGTAGCTATGCGGGCAATTTTTGAAACCATTTACCATGCTTAGGAATAATGCAGATCTTAAGAAACTTGGCTTGCGATTCGTTGGTTCAAGACGTCCGATCTGCATCCATTGAAATACCTGGCAGAGCAAAACTCAAGACGATCCAAAGACACCTGGTCCACTCTTCGACCACCTCGATTAACTGTCATCGTGTCCACCTGAACTGTTTCTTGCAATAATTTGCGTCAAACTCTCCATCCGCAAGTCCTCCAGTTGCGATCACGTTTCCCCAGCCCTCTTCGTACAGCAGGCCACAATCTTAATCTCATCCGCCTGAACAGGGCTCTGATTGTCAAGCTTAAAATTGACATCCTTGACCGTAAACGTCCAGACCTCATCAACGGACCGATACATGTCCAGATGGCCCTTGAAGTTGAGCCGTGCTTTGACTTTATCAGCCAAAACCTCCGCGAATGATTTGTCGAAGCTGGCGAGGACCTTCATCGCAGTCTGGGGTTCGATGCGACCTTCCTGGACGAACTCATCAAGTGTGTCAATGAGAGATAGGCCGATGCTGCTACGGCGGTAGATTTCCCAGTAGGATTGGTTGTTCATGGTGAGGCTTGGGGATGAAATATGGACTTGCAGACCTGAGCTTGACGAGAAGTTTGCTCAGAGTATCAAATGCTAGCGAAGGTAGACTCAAAGCTGGTTTGCCGTTAAGTCACCTTAGAAGCTAGGGTTTGAGTGTATTACTGTGTTACTTCAAGTAAATGCTTTTTCTTTGTTCATGATGGAATCGGCGGGATTTTCTTTCCTCCGCCTCGCTAGCCCGATCCGCAACCGACATCACAGCTTTCTCTTTCCAGCCTGGCGATGCGGTAACAATCGTTATGGCATTCAGACCTTTAATACAGCGTGTAAGATATGCTTCTCAACATTGTACTGATGCAATTGACTGATACATAACAGCGTGCGGCCCTTCCCGCCGTCGCCACAGCTTTCGCAGCTGGTTCCCTCCTCCTACCAGGGACTACCCTTTACGCCGACGCACCGCCAGAGCAACATGCAAGTTGTCCGCTGCACCATTGACTGCTTAAACTGACACGTTCTCTTCTCCAGTTCGTCCGCAAACCTATATACGATGACCTACCTCTTCTGCGCCAACCCCCAAAGTCACCCCCTGCACCCGGCGAACCTTCCGACTTAAGCCCTACTCCTACAGACCGCTTAGCGAACCAAATACGCCATGCTCGCCTCTTCATCTATGCACATACTACCGCTGCAGAAGACCGCCTCAACAACTTCATGTCCGCCTTTTTAGCTCACGAGCGGTCCTTCACCCAAACCATCGCCTCGCTAGCTCCCCCTCCCGAATCCCGTGAGCGTCTAATGCCCGGTGCGCTATACGTTCTTGTGGCAGCAATGGCTGGCTCAATTGTTTCACGGAATAGGAATATCCTACTAAGAGCAACCGTACCAGTTGCGGTGGGTCTTGGGGCTGCCTGGGTGGTGCTTCCAATCACTATGCGGAATGTGGGCGACTTGGCATGGACATTCGAGGAGAAGGTACCTGTTGTGGCGATAAATCACATGCGAATAAAAGGAGCGGTGGAGGAGGGATGGCGGCAAGCGCAGATACGTGCGGAGGCGACAAGGAGATGGTCGGATGAGATGGTAAAAGAAGGCAGGGAAGCGGTAGAGAGTTGGGTAAGGAAGGGAAGGTGATGTTGAGCTGGTTGCCCAATACTGTCAAATGCGGCTGTGCTATATGTCTCTATTAATGTACCAATAGATGAACATCGATCACGCGAAAACCATTCAAACTATTGTGACTCTCCACCTTGATTATGTTCGGAGAAGGTGTCCACCAGGAGAACTGCCGATGCAGTTGCTGGCGACGGCCATAGAGATCACGCATACTTGATTTTCTCAAAGCCTCCCTCCGTTGCAACCCAATCTTCAACCGATCACACACGGGCACGGTTATGGGTGTCACAGACAAAGAAATATCTCTAGAGCTCAAAAAGATCTTCAGATGCGTCATCGCCGTCCGAGCGCTTGAAATCCCAGTAATAATAACTCGAACGGATTCTTTACAACTGACTTGACAATCTCAAATGTTCTTTATCGGCTGCGTTCCTCTAGGAAAACTGTTGCAACATCGATGTCGATGGCTGGCCATGTGCAGTCACAGAGTCAGAGACCCATCAGATGACTTACACAACTATTCCAACTCCCACATAATAACAAAACAACCACTAACCTAGTACCCTCTCGTTGGATCAAAAGCGCAAGCCGCCGAAAAGGGTGTGCGAGACTGACATTCCCACTTAAACCCCAACAACGGCCCCCACCGTTACGGACACCCGCTGCGACGCTCTTTGACTGAAAATGTCTTGCGCCCCAATGGCCAATGCGACTCCACTGCGTGATAAACATCGAGGCGACAGTGGCAGGTATTGTCGCAACCAGGTACCTGCACACACCCAGTTTTCGCCATCTACGAAAGAACGGTTGAGGTATGCGATGCAGGAAATGCCGTGTTATAGTAGCCAGAGACCGTAGATCAGGACGTTGTTGAGATTTTTTCTGGAGAGCCGGTGCACTGACGGGAGCCAGGAACGACTGGGGAATAGATTTTGTTGTTGGCCTTGGCACGGAGGCGGTGTGCGTCTGGGGAGTCATCATCGATTGTTATGACGGAGGAGTCATGGTCAAATTTCATGGGAGGCTCGTGTTTGTGGGACTTCAGCCTCGTAGGCAAGGGTGACCGAGGCGATGAGGTGTTTGTGATCAATTTTTGGGAAAGGAGGGTTCGCGGCAATGCAAAACCGCCACCGGATTTTATAGATATGATAGTAAGGCTCGATATGACAATAGGTACGCGCCAAAATCGCGCGGTGCACTAAAGATGATTGAGCCATGGTACTTTCTCAAATGCCAGGATGGGGGTGGGGAACAGCCAAGCCCCGTACTATGTATGTACTCTGCATCTTTTTTGAATATTCCTGCAACAAGTCGTTTGATTTCCCATCCACATTTGTTTTGGTAGATTGTTCAGCTATCGACCTTTTGGACCCGCCAAATCACCAAAACGTTCATGTCAGTTTGGCCGAGCATGGCTGAATATTGTCCTAAAATAGAGGGGAGTTGCTGACTGGTCGAAAAGTGGTCGTTAATATACTACAATAATAATCAAGGTTTTCTGAGCTGCAGAAAAGAGGATTTTTTTACAAATCATGAGATACATAGGTGGTTCAGAACGAAAAAATCGAAAAGAGAGAAACGAAATATTGGTACAAAGCGTATCGTATAAGCTGAGGACTTTTGTTCGAGTGCCACGATCATATGTATATAGCAACTGTAAAGCACTTTGTCTTCCTCCGATCCATGCATTTGGTGATACCTTTCAGTAATCATCTACTCTCGCTTTTGTGATCATCAATTTGCGACCGACAGTTTCAGCAACATCTAAGAGCCAACATATCTTTAGACCACGTCCGGCATTTGTAGACCATGTGACGTCTAGTGCTCTCCCAAAGGTTTCCTTTCCAAAGGTCGCCCGAAGGCTACAACTTCGCCAAGAGAATGCTGTGTCACAGTTTCCAAACTTGACAACAACGATTTAGCAGCACGCCTAAACCCACCAGATACTAAATGAGTTCCTAATAGTTACCAAGTTCTTAGTATTCTCTACCAACCATCACGACAGCATCGAACGGCGCATCCCAAAATTCTGTAACCGCTTCCGTTGTCCCGTGTATACTCACCTCGAAAATCTTGGCTCCTTTGACAGCCCTTAGCGGATCAAGTATAGTCTTGAGAGGTATGTGAGGTTTATAAAGCTCGAAGAACATATTGATATCGACCCGCAGCTCTCGCAGTCCTTGTAGTTCCGCAATGATGCGCCAGCAGCTTTCCCATTCTTTAGGGAAATGATCGCACGAGTGGTTGAATTGTAGTGCCTCCATGTACGACAAGTCCACTTGAATCGAAGCGATTAGATTTAGGCGATGGGGAAGTATCCGGCGAGGAAGCTGGAATATAGTCTCTAGATCTTGGAATTCAAAGACGTTGCATGAGTACAGCATATCGATGGCCTCGGAGTAACTTTTACAGGTCTTGTCAGAATGTGTGCGATCAATTGGAATCCTAAAGTATAGACAGGAGAACGCATGATGGAGTCTTACACCAGCCTGCATGTTCTCAGTAGGGTTAATAAACCCCAATTTACTGGGAGGTCAGAGGTCTGGAATTGAAGAGTATTCACTCCATTGGGGAACCTGGGGCTCCAGCAATGACGTGGGTAGGTTGCATTCCTAGACAATAGGCATCGAATGTTCGATCTTCGGTCGTCTCCCTTGTTGGGTAGGATACAGCGGAAGTGTGCTAGCCTTCCGTCCTTAGGATGCACAGACATTGAAATCGTTTTCCGCCGAGCACTTCTGCATATATCAGTCTTTGGACTTCCAATGGCAACTCGGCAAGAAACAGGGATGGCAATTGGTCTACGGTTGTCTGGGTCGCTTTAATTTGGTAAACCGTGTCAGAAGGAAGGGGGAGAGTCAAAGCACGGGGTCTTCGAAATTGAAGTGCTTTAAGGTCCTGGGCTTGCTTGTCGACGGTATCGCGACGTTTGGCAACCGCCTTAGCGTTTGTTTCTGCTTGTGTCTCCTTTTTACGCCGGTTGAACGGGATACAACACGGAAGCAGATTTGTTCTTGGCATGGTCGCAGAAAGGGATGTGCTTATAAGGCATTGGAGCAGTTAAGAGAGATAAATAGATGATAATTCTCAAGGAGAACTTGGGGCTCTGGGCATTTCATGAATACACATTTATGGTTGCTTGTAAGAGCCCGCATATAATTCCATAAAGGTGATGCTCATGGGTGAAGGCTCCGACCTGTTGATCGAAGGACGCTGTCTAAGGTAGGCCAAGCGTCCAGCCGGCCTCCTACTGCCGCGATTAACGCACGCGGAAGCGACCGCTCCTATGTGATCGACCAACAAATCGATCTGTTTCACAATTACCCTATGGAGATTACATACTTGATCATGTTTACAGCTTTTGGGTGTTCAAGCTTATGTGTCTTCAGCTCGCAATTCCCCCATGCCGCTTCAACGTCTGGGGTATTTCATTGTGCTTTGCTTTGACCGACTCTATCCTGCACAACACCCATTCTGTAAGAAGTCACATCTTCAACAGCAGACTCGAAATTGGTCCTTCGCCTCAACAGCATTATGGACACGGAGAAGCGTTCAACCTCGCCACCTGAAGCTCTCTGCGAAATGGTAGAGCCAACATCAATCGGGACCGAACCAACGCAACCACGTTCTACGTACCTTGGAGGCTGGAGATTGCATATGATCACACTCGGGTAAAGCCAATAATTTGAAGCCTGGGGAGTAAATTTTCACAAGAAGTGAGCTTACTCCATGAAGGTTGTTTCACATATTCAAATATGGGTCGGAAATAGTTTAGAATCGAGGTGTATACACACTCCGTCATCGGGTTCAAGGTCTGCGTCATCCTGGAAATCCTTTGGATATTTATCGCATTGTGCCGTAATGTAATGGAGCCTTTCCTAATCTTTTTCCAGGTATGGGTCTCTTAACCCGGGCGGTCAGCTTGAGGCTTGCCATTGCTCCTAACGACTATCCGTACATTTCCAGCACTGGCTGGATCAGGTTTTAACTGGCTATGGACGATGTGTCTTACGGTGTTTGAAAGGTATTCCTGCACCTTTTCAAGCCTTCGTGCCTTTCTCAATTGGTCTGAAGTAAAGGCATCTTTTAGTGCTTGGGTCCACCTCGGAAGCAGGATCGGAGACTAGACCGGGACTATGTTGCCGTGGGCCAAATGCGGCTTGTAGAGATGCAGCATCATTATCATCCGTAAATATTTGTTTGTTGGTATGCTTCTTTCTTTCTCAGGTTGAAGTCGGGGACTCTCGAAACGTCTATCAGAGATCATCTTGACAATGGATGAACTTTCTTGCAAGAAGATCTTTTCCTGCTTAGAAGGGCCTTCTTCCCCAGATACAAGAATACTATGTGCTTTCGTGACAAGCTGACGAATTTCCCAAGTCAATGCATTGTTGGTGCCGAGGGTGAATTTCCTCAGCGCATCAGTCCCGATGCAAGGGTAGGCGCAAAGGATTCTTACAGTATGAGCGCCTCCTGTGTAGAGACAAACGTAGACTTCTCCGCCTCGATACGCTAATAGAGGGCTGCCAATTCACCAATCTGGAAATGATCACTTGAATTGGTCCCAGGTTCTCTTGAACGACTTTCTCCTGGCGTGCGCCCAGTTGGGATTGATCCACATATACACGAATTTGATCATATATCGAGATAAAGCCTCCTAGACAAACATCCACTCGGCGGAATTTTGATCACCTGCCTCTGCGTGAAACTTGGGTCGGTAAGATTGTTGTGCACCTGGCCTAGAGCTCTCTGCAAGGAGGATACTGCGGATACTAATCGCCTTGCAGAAGCTGGAGCGTCTGTGCTTGATGCGATGAATTGGAAGACCTGCTTGGAGACAGGTGGGCAAAATGTTGTCGGCAATTGGGATTGGTTTAGCCAAGCTGCCACCATTACGAGAAGAATGGAGATGCTTATAGTATAGATGGCTTGTGATTAATCAGTGTGTAGAGTTGATATGTTGGATAAGGGTTGAGAAGCAGGCTGCTGTCTACCAACACAAGTGCTTGTATTGTCATCTCGAATAGAGTACATGAAATGCCTCCACGAATTACAAGACCTCACCTCAACGTGTCTACATGGATGAAAGTCCCATCGACTTCTGAAAATGATATGCAACTGCAACAAGGAGAATGGAAGACTACTCCACTAAGCTGACCTCGATCCACAACTTAGCGCTGCAAGGCAGAGACCAAAGGGCCACCGCGTTGTCATTGATGTACGGGTTGATTCCAAGTGGTAAAAAATCCTATTTCGGAACATCTTGTTCTTCTCCTTCGTCGCTGCAAGGAACGACTGCTCCAAGTCAAGGTTCGGCTCGGTAAAACTTCCTCGAGCGGATAGGGGAAGCTGTAAGCGGAAGATCTACAGCCAGGCCCTAGAACTTGATCTGTGAAACGAATTCAATTGGCTGAAAGTTGAATGACCGAGTTGCGGGTCCCTTCGGTCGCAACCACCACGCACCCAGACCACTCTTCTTCGCCCGTTTCCTTTCTCCTGTCAGCCTGCCTGCCTCACTACTACTAACTCATGATCCTCTGTTCTGTGGTTCGGGACTTACCATGCTTCAACGGCCAGTCCTTCAGTGCTTTGCGGCCTAATAATGGTCTTGCAAGGAGGCTGTTGATCATATAAATTGAAAAACTTCCAGTCACGATTCAAACATCTGCCCGTCCGTCATGTCGGTCGGAATCAGACAGCTCAACGGTGACACGACCTTCCTCATCACCTTCTCCCCAGCCGACAACTGTCCGCCATCCCCTCCAGGCTTCTATCGCATTCCAGGAACATTCTCGATTCTCGTCGATCCATGGCTCTCCGGTCCTTCCCTGATGTGGCATCGCAAATGGCTACTCTCGAAGCACACCACCCCGTCATGCATCTCGAACCTTTCTCACATACCGGAGCCCAATGTCGTTCTCGTATCCCAAGATAAGCCGGATCATTGCCACGAGCCGACTCTTCGGCAATTGGACCCTTCGTCAAGGATCACTACAATTCTTGCAGAGCCAGCTGCCGCCAAAAGGATAAGAACCATGAAGCATTTTGACCCCGATAGAGTCCACGCGCTGCCTGCTTTCTCCGACAGAAAACCCAACACTGTTATCAGGTTTCGCATACCTGGCTCTACACCCGGAGCAATACCAGGCGAAGCCACCATTGCGCTCATGCCTGCAAAGCTAGATGTATCGGGCCTGCACAATGCAATTGGCATAACATATCGTCCACCCTCCTCGGTATCGCCACCGACAGTACACACGCCTTCGGGAACGCGCCAGCCACACTCGGCTGCCCACCTTTGCGAGCACCATAATCCTCAAAATCCACCAATAACCCCCCCGGACTCTCCACTACTCCGAACCACCACCATCTCCACAAACAACACCACATCCGTTACCTCAACCCCCCAATCCAACTCCACCTTCTCCCATACCTCCAGCAATTATTCCGTCAGCTCCATCAGCTCCACCACTTCCCTCTCCCGCCCCCACCAAGAAAAAACCCTCTCCCTTATCTACTCCCCCCACGGCGTCACCTACTCGCTCATCCGCGCCTACGCTTCCTCGCACCTCATCGCCTCAGCCGCCCTCCCCCTCACCGCGCTGATCCACTCCTTCGACCGTGTCGAAAACCCCTGGTGGATGGGCGGCAACGTTAGCGCTGGGCTGCCTGGTGGCGTCGAGATGGCGCAGAATCTCATGGCGAGGTATTGGATCAAGGCGCACGATGAGGATAAGGAAAATAGCGGGCTGGCAGTTAAGAAGGTCATGACGAGGAAGTATACGATACAGGAAGTCAAAGAGCTGTTGCAAGAGCGGGGGAAGGGAGGCAGGTGCGGTACCACGGTTGTTGCCCTGAGAGTTGGGCAGGACATGATGATCAAGGCATGACTGGAATATGCGGCCTGCCTTTTGGGAGGGAAGTTGGGCGTTTGGGAATGATCTACTTGCAGGACAAGCAGGGAAATACGAATTGGGTACGGTTTTTGATACTATACATGGCGACGGCGTCAGGCGCTTCTATGACGAACATGCTGGGATGGCTTTATGGAACACAATCACACTTGGGTATATATTGGCAGGAGGGGATCGGACCAAGGTTTTCTTTCTCAGTATCATGTAAAACATCCGAATACTATCCAGCACTCTATGCTAAACATAGACAAGAATCTATACAGCATAATCTACACGTAGTAAGATTACACCATGAATTCAAACCCCATCCCTTGCTCTCCCTTCTCCATTGGAGTTCTGGTCAGAGCTGGGACGGGGGGAATATCTATTTTGCTCCATATATTTCATGGTAAACCCAGTCTACAGTATGAGCCATTCTACCCGGAGGCAACTAAAACAAGAGAAGGATTTGCCGCGGTGTAAAATACCTTAAGGTACCTTAGTCTAGTCGAGCTAGGGCTAGCCTTATCTATCATCCACCGTCGACCAACTTGATCCATCTGTTTTGTTAAAAATCTACTAAACGTTTATTCTGAAGGTCATCATGTCCGATGAATTACACACCGCAGAAGTTCCTTCAGACCTTAATTTTCGCCCCACCAAAAGACGAAAGTTCTATCGCAAACGGGTGGATACCGACGATGACGGCGACTACTCCTCCTTCGCACCCAACGAAACCCCACCCTCAGTCGAGCTCCTCACAATAGAAGAACTAATCGCTCAAACTGGGCATTCTCCCGCGGCCGAAGATCAGACGCAACAAGAAGAGGGCAGGCTCTCCGTAGCCGAGATCCTGCGCCAGCGCAAAACCGCCCAGCGGAGAAGAGGGCGGGGCATCGACTTCAGCAACACCAACAATGCTACAGTTCCCAGTGCGACTGCCCTTCTAATCAGCGACGCTCTCGTGGTACAAGAGGATCCGATCGAGCAACTGAAAACAGTCGTCGACCGCTTTGCGCCCCAGACAGGCCAAGTAGCTGACGTCGACAAGCACATGTAGTCCCCTCCCTCTTTCCCCCACCCAATCATCCTAGATGCAGCGACTAACGTATCAAGGATGGCATACATAGATTCCGAATTAGCTAAACGCCGCCAAGCTGCACCCTCATCATCCACATCCCACAACCAAGGTATAGGCGAGCTTTCCGAAAATGGGGCTCTGATCGATGCGGGACTACACCGCCAGCCAGCGGCGCTGGGGAAATTGCATGAGATTGATTTGGGGCCAGACGCTACGCTGAAGAATATTGCGAGGACGGAGGAGGCAAAGAGGAGGTTGGAGGGTGGGGCTTTGGATGAAGAGGGGGATGGAATAGTTAAATTACGGAGGGATGGAAAACCCTTCCGTCGCCGTCGCCGTCGAAACAGTGACGACGTCAAAAGAGACAAACTAGTCGAAGAAGTAATGAGAGAAAGCAGATGTACGTCCCCCTTCTCCCATCTCCCTCCTTACCAAACAATAACCAAAGCATAACCCAAACTACAGTGGAAATCTACGATGAGCCCGAGGCCGACCTGCCGAACGACGACCAAGCAGCCGACGACCGCATTGCCGAGCAGTTCAGGAGAGAGTTCATGGATGCCATATCCTCGCGCCGGCAACGCACAAGTCAGGCTGCGAAAGCAACTACGAAGGGGGCGAAGGTCGATGATAGACCTAAAGGGCCGAAGCTGGGGGGAAGTCGAAGCGCAAGGGCGGCGATGAGGGAGCTGCAGGGGAAGGCGGCGAAGAAGTAGTGGTTGTGTTAAACTATCTTTAGGAGTCAGTCTCTTGTGGCGCAGATCTTCCGCGGTGTGCGTTTTCCATGTGGAAATCTAGGTGTATTGTGCTGAAGCTCCCGAAATCGAGTTGTGCCAGATTTCGAGGTAATCCACCTTGTGACTGAAAACCTATCAGCAACAAACTACCCTACGGACCTAGTTCATCCTCAACCTCTCTACATCTTCAACCCCCAACCTAGCTAGCCTTTTGCCACGTAGTTTCAAAACGATCAAGATCACAGCAGTAGCTGCTATATGCTACAATCACACTCTATTCCCAAGTCATTCATTAATACCGCAAGGTAGTAGTACATGATCTTTCACAGCCTAAGAGACAATGCTTTACTCGTGGAAGAATTTAAGTGCTTCAAATAAGCCTTGAAAGCTTCGAGGTGCGCTCAGGGGTTTCGGTGCTGATCATGTTTAAGCTGCAAAGAAGCTAATAATCCTAAAGCGGATACTGGTGGCGGCGCTTGGCCTCCAAGGTTGACACTCCTTGCGACAACAATCAACTCAGTATTGTTTCTTCCACGTGATAGAAAAATCATGACCACTATTTAAAAAGCATAGAATCTTTGTTGTCTCACTCCCATACAAGTTCTTCTTTCATAGACCACGTAGCTTTTGTAAATCTTCTAGCACAAGACAAAACCACAGTCAAGCATGTCGCGACACAAGTTGGTAAAGACCATGAACTTGGATGATGAATTAGACGACTTTGATGGTGGTGATAACTATGGTTACGACGGAGAAGTTGGGTTCGAAGAACGTACGCCGCTGTCACAAACCGGTCACAAATGCAATGAAGCTGATCTAGACAGAACTCAGCAACGAAGACAAACGTGATTTACATACCTCATAAGAAAAATATCGAGAATTGATACTCATGATACATTTAGAACAGCTACGGGAAGGTACTGCAAAAGTACGAAGTGTTCTCGGTTCCGAAGAATCGATTACCGACAAAGATATCCAAGACTCGTTATGGCATTACTATTACGATACAGAGAAGACGATTAACTATCTATTAAGTACACATCGATTTATCCAAATGTTCCGGGATTTTATTGATCGTTTTTAGATCAGAGAAATCCTCAGCCCAAGAAGTCGAAAAAGAAAGAGCAACCAGAAGCGGTGAAAGCTAATGGTAGGCCTTGCACTTTTCTTGAGTTTCATCAGCCCATTCTTTCTCGACCTGTTGCCGTGACTAGTGATGCCAACGCCCGGATGTCTTCTCCTGGTATGTCATATTTGGAGAAGAATGCGAAAGAGAGTACTGACATGTGATTCACATAGGTCTACTACCCATTATGGATTCAGCACCATGCTGTGCCAAATACTCGGCTGCGGAATTCTTCAAAGATTCGCCATGGCTTCGAATTCCGGAGGATCGCCGTGGGGAGATCCTTATTGAGCCACTGTACCCCCGTGGTGGCCTGCTGGGAGGATCTTCCTCGGCTAGTGGTCCCAAAGTCTCGAAGCTTGCTGCACTAGCTGCTGCTCGCAAGAAAAAAGAGAGCAACGACCGTAGTGGTGACTCGACCCAGAACTTGACGACTTCCGTAGCACTTCTTGACAAACTCGGCGGGAAGACGAACGCTTCGAAGGTCGGTGAGGAGAGTGAACTCAGATGCAAGACACCAAGCTCAGAGACTACGCCTTCCGTGCAGCGTGAGAAGTCAGAGGATCGGAAGTACCCTGTACGAAGACGTAAAAGCTCCAGTCCTCCAGCCCATGCGCAGGAACACGTTAGCGATCTCCAGGGCTCTGGGAACATTCCACCCAAGTCTGAATCACCGGCAGCTCCTGTTACTGTGCCATCAGCTTCTCCTTCAACTTTTGCCCAGACGATAATCGGATCTTCTAAGGAAACTCAGAAGACGTCCATCAATATTTTAGAGTCATCGAGCTTCTTTGTGCCGCTTGAATTTGCGTCGAATACTAAATTAGACCCCTTTGCAGGCCCAAGCCCGGATGATGTTGTCATCAAAGCACAGAACTCGAAAGGTTCGATTCAAAAAGATTGGAGAAGTCTAATCTAGACGACTAATAGAAATCAGGCACCAAGACGAGTAAAGGGCAAGGACAAACGGTGAACAACAAAACCGTGAATGATCTAGGGCAAGAGCTCAACAAGGTGAAAGTGGATGATACGCCAAAAGCTAAAAGCAAGAATCTGGATGTTATTGCCGAGTTCGAGAAATCTAAAACAAAGAATGCTGCGAATTTTGTGGTGATAGGTACGGCCCCAAGATCCTGAGTTAAAACCCATCAATTACTCAGTTTGGCAGGGCATGTTGATGCAGGAAAAAGCACACTCATGGGTCGTCTACTTTATGACCTCAAAGTTGTGGATCAGAGAACGATGGATAAATACCGCAAGGAAGCCGAGAGGATTGGGAAATCGTCTTTCGCGCTTGCTTGGGTCCTTGATCAAGGCACAGAAGAGAGAAACCGAGGCGTCACAATCGACATAGCGATGAACAAGTTCGAGACCGAGAAAACAAGTTTCACAATCCTCGATGCCCCTGGCCACCGCGACTTTATTCCCAACATGATTGCCGGCGCAAGCCAAGCTGACTTTGCAGTGCTCGTAATCGATGCAAGCACAGGAAGTTTCGAGTCCGGTCTCAAAGGCCAGACAAAAGAGCATGCATTGCTGGTACGAAGCATGGGTGTCCAGCGCATCATCGTCGTCGTCAACAAACTCGACACTGTCCAGTGGTCAGAAGATCGTTTCAACGAGATCTCCCACCAAGTCTCCGCCTTCCTCACGTCCGCGGGCTTCCTTCAAAAGAACATAGCATTCGTCCCCTGCTCGGGCCTCACAGGCGACAACATCGTCCGCCCAGCCTCCGACCCCCTAGCATCCTGGTATGAAGGCCCTCCGCTAATAACCCAGCTCGAGTCCTCCGAACCCATCGCCCGCGCCCTCGAGAAACCCCTTCGGCTGATCATTAGCGACATATTCCGCGGAGGCGTCCAGAACCCTCTTTCCATTTCCGGCCGCCTCGACGCCGGCAGCGTCCAAATCGGTGATGTGATTCTCGCAATGCCTGCCCGCGAAACCGCCACCATCAGAGCGCTAGACGTCGACTCTGAGCCCAACGATTGGGCCGTGGCAGGCCAGAACGTCATCCTGCACCTCTCGGACATCGACGCCAAGCACCTCCGGCCCGGGGACGTCATCTGCACGCCCCTCGCTCCAATCAACAACATCTCGACTCTGACGATCAAAATCCTAGCCTTCGACCACGTAGTGCCCATGCACATCGAAGTCCACCGAGGACGCTTACATGTTCCGGGCCGCGTCACGCAGATGGTAGCGGTGTTGGATAAAGGCAGCGGGGCTGTGGTTGGCAAGAAGAAGCCTAGGATGGTCAAGCCGGGGGAGGTGGCTAGGGTTGTGGTGGAGGTGGAGGAGGCGGTGCCGTTGGAGAGTGGAGGGAGGGTGATTTTGAGGGCGGGAGGGGAAACGGTGGCGGCCGGGTTGGTGGAGTAGGGGGTCTGGAGGTGTGGGGGGTTGGATATGTGGGGCCCGGGGGGGGGGGGTGTTTGGGAGGTTTGTAATCTCATTTCCATAGAAAGTTTTGAAATTTTGCGAGGTCTTTGACGAGATATCTCTTTTGAAAAACCCATACATCCATAAAACTCCTTTACTTCAGCACACACATAGGTCATGTCCAAAATACCGAAACCAGCCACGTACCCACCACGTCCGGGGAAGCTTCTTCATCCCCAGTGTACAGTATCTTACTCTATTCCTCTAACCTACGGTACACTCCACTCCACTCCACTCGCCCCTTAAACCTCCAAGTACATAAAGACTCCCCCCACCCTACTGTACTTACACAATCAACCACCCACCCACCTACCCACCTACCTACCTACCTACCTACCTACCTACCTACCCACCTTACCAAAACGACTCCCAAGCCCCCCCCCTCTCTCTCTCTCTCTCAACCCACCCCCTTCCAAACGTCTCATCCTCAATAGCTAATAGCTAATAGCTCCCTTACTAACCAGTTCAGTCGGGAACACGCCATCATGCGAAGTTTTTAGAAACCACGTAGCTCTTCTCAAAATAACACCTCTCTTCTTTTTATTCGACTTCCCCAACGCCTCACGCGCTTATTTCGAAATTATTTCATAAACGCATCCGACTACCTACCTGCTTCGTTCTCATCTATATCGTTACAGCTCCCCCCCTCCACCACCCCTGCCCTGCTCTGCCCTGCTCTGTGCCATCTGCTCCATCTGCTTCCGCCTCTCATCCATGTCCTCGGGGGTTTCCATCACTCGCGGGCTTTTCCGGCACGCCTGTTTTGTCTTCTGCAAACAGCTGATTCATCGCTGCTAGGTTTTCCAGGTACTGGCGTTCGCAATCGCGCGCGTACCATGTCTCGAATTTGCGCGGGTCTTGGGCCCATTCGCTCCGCAGTTTGTTGATGGAGTCGAGGCGGGCGGTGTGTGGGTTTTTGGGTGTGGGTGTGGGGGGGTTTAGGGGGGAGTGGGTGATTGAAATGGTCTTGGTCGTTAGGATGGCAGTGGCTGATGGGTGGGTTTGAGGGGGAGGGTTGGGGTTGGGGTGGGGAGGCATGGTTAGGTGGAGAGGAGTAGAGGAGTAGAGGGGTTTGGTGGTTGTGGTGGTTGTGGTGGCTGGGGGTGTCTGAAGTGAGATTTGGGTTGTTTGATGCGAGATATGGAGACTTGATGAAAAGTTTATGATATTGTTCTTCTGATGGTTTGTGGTGTTGACAAGAGAAATACTGGGAATCGAAAGCACCTTATAAGGGGCTGGTTGAGAGTGAAGCGATGAGAAAGAGGGGTTTTAGGCATGGGTTCGTTCACTTCTGCAAAAGAAGACTTCTTTAGTGAATAGTGAAGGTGAGGGTTCAGACAAGTGGTGAAAACGTGAAGATCCGGTGACTGGGAAGAAACATATATTCCCTACCGAGAGCAACGCTGCTAGCGATGTGTGGGGGAAAAAGGGAATTCGGACATTTGAGATCGGAATCAGGTATAAGGAGCGTTTCATGAACGACTTGGTAAAGACGATGAGAATCTGTTCACCAGAGACCTAATCGAGGCATGGGAATTTTGTGCATCGAAGCTCCTGAGACCTCCAAATCGCAGTGACTTTGCACTCTCCGGCCTTCGAGAGGAGATGTTCGTATCTTGCACAAATGACGAGGTGTAGCAAAGGGTGCGGATGCGAGATGGCTGGTTATCGAAGGTACAACCGTGAACTCTCCATTATCACTTTTGGTGCATTGACTCGAGTTAGACATTCCGCCGAAAGCGATTGATGAGATTGCCCCTTTACTTACACACCCGACCACCAGAAAATCTGTTCCTCATTCTATCTTATAAATGTACACAATGAACTCCAGCCCAGTAAATATATATGCTCTACGTTATGTCCCGTTCTGACTCGTCATTGAGGCCGTGATATATCAACCCCTAACGCCGGAAGATCCAAGTTGATAGGAAAATGACGTCCTCGAATAGAGGGATGTTGTACGGCAGATCGTAGAGGTAAATCAACTGCCGTAATTTGGTGTTTATTTATTGTGGTTAAGAGAACTTATAGCCCATGTTGCCGACTGCGCCGCATTTAGCATCAAAACATCCAGAGAGCTTGTACAGCTTCTTGGTTCTCCATCATCACATTATTCCCAATTCTATTGCATTCTTTCGCATTTCTCTATCTTGGAGTATATTGCTTCCATATCCTAGCATCTCTTTCATGAAGAGCCTTGTATACTCATTCAGCACCATCTTCAGTGCAGCCGGACTGCTGCTGTGGAACAGTTTTGCTGGCAACGATCGACCCCCGTCAAGAGATCTTGCTTCAACAATGGAGGCCACCATTGATGTCAAAAGGGAGCTGCAACGAGTGCAAACATCTGGGGTTGGGGGCACCAGTGCTTGACTGTCCGGATCGTCCGCTATGCGCCGCTGACGATTGGTGTCATTCCCACCGAAAGGACCACGCGTTTTGAGGAACGTGGTCTGCATTATATCGCAGAGGCCTTTGTCATGCCAAAAGCCGATGACGCAAGATGCAGCTTTGAGAGCATCGGAAGGTGAAGTCGAAGGTGGCCATTGCTGTCTGCATCGGATAGACATATCAATAACCTGGCATAGAATATCCTCAAAGTCTGCAGCCCAAGTCTTGCCAGGTTGCCTTTGGATATCGCTCGGGTCGGTCGATAATAGGATCATCAGTATTTCTGGACGACCGAGCAACAAGGCGAACCGCGAAGCCAATAGCTGGCCATGCGTTTCTGCGCTGTCCATTGAAGCAATCAGTTCGAGGCGACTGATAGTGTCAGCTTCACCTCTGCATATCGCACGAAATAACTGGAGCACATTCTTGAACTGCGATGGTGTGTAGAGCGTTTTTATTTCGCCCAAGGCGGACTCTCTTGTGGAAACACCCATTCTCGGGGATTTCGCAATACGGCAGACAGAAGCCCCAAGCCTCAAACAGCCACGACGCTGTGCCTCGCTGGACCGTTCGTCATCTCTTGCACTTGGCGCGTGAAGTATTGAAGAGATGTTCTTACGCTGCTGCAAGCTTTTGGGGTTAGTCTTTCCATTACCGTTCTTGGCAGGCTTCGTGTTTTCGTCTACTTCGTAGGCCAACGTCTTGCGAAGAATGTCGGTTGCATACGGCGCGAACTTAGTGAAATCCTTCTCAACCTCAGCAACAGGATCCTCGAGGGAGTCAAGATTTATTCCATCAATAACTGAGACAATATCGCACTTAATTGGTGATTCTTCGCTATCGGTCGTACTTTCTTGGGTATTGACTCGAATCACTGCCTCTGCTAGAAGGCCGACAAATGATTCATGACGTTCCTGAACCATTTGCAGGGTAATGCCTTGGTCTTGGAGGGCTCGACCGAAGACCTTCCACCCGCGGTCCTCGTCCATGATGCTGGCCACACTCTCAACGGAGATGACCGATCCCCGGTGTTTCAGCGTGGCAATGATCTTGTCTATCTTGCGCTCCGTCCGAGTTTGTGCTGATAACAGTAAGAAGCAATTGAATGCGTTGAGTCTGTCGACCTGAGCTGCAATGCGGGTCCGAATTGGGGCAGTATCCTTCCCAGCGAATTTGACCCGACTCCAGGTTTTGCCTCGTCCATCCATCCGATACTTCTGTAACATATTACGTATGTCTTCCAAAGCTTCTTTGCACCGCTTCGTGATGTCCTGGAGTTGTGCCCACTCACGAGCATCGAGTGAGTCTTTCTGCCTTTCTACTTTATCATCGACCTGGGTCAAGACTTCGTGAAGGGAAAGCACATCGTCCAGCAGATTCTTGTGGTCTTCTGGGGCATCTTTTAGGGAGGAGTAGACCTGCCATGCCAGCTGTGGAACAGTAACAAAGTCACTGATGCCGAAACCGAAGCTCATTGTGCCGAAATGATAGGTTCGCCTTGAAACTGGATTCAGATCGCTGGTTGTTTGGCCTGACTGGTGATTCTGCCTGGGTGGTAGGTACTGCTAAACAGCGAATCTGCGTGACTGACGGGCTTTTGGGGAAAAGAAAGCTAGCTGACTCGCCAAAGATAACGGAGAATTTACATCGACGAGTAAACGATAGGGCGTAAGGCGGCTCATATGTCTTTACTTAATTCTCCTAGTTCTGGGGATATCAAAATGGGCGGTTATTGCTACACATCAAACGAAAGGGTTACTTTCCCAACCGAGACGAACGAACATACTGACGAAGCCTTCGAACTAGAGAAGGCAAGCAAAAGCAGAAGTAGATGATAAGATTCGATAAAGGCATTGGACCGCGTTTAGTGACTGCTAGCGATAAATTGTCAGCTCTAGCATATGAGATTCCAGACTACGAATATTCCGACTTTTAAATGCGGATAGATATAGCCGCAGTATTCTTATACGCGCAGCGAATCCGATTGGCAAACTGTAATCTGGTGGCAGCGCGTGACTGCTTCTGCCTCTGCCGATATTGGGGCTTGAGGCGGACATGAAATAAGGTGCCTTCTAAGGGACGGTAGCCAGAAGCTCACCAATACATTTGGGAATGGATCACTAACGGCCACTTGACGATCGCGATGGAAGACCACTTTCCCTGATTCAGATACCAGCTTCGACTGCAGGAAGGTCGAGATCCCAGTTGATTTCGCCTTCGTCGCCGTATCTCTGCTTCAGCCATTCGTTGGTCTTTTTAAAGTGTCCGCAGTCGAGCTGCGCAACCGAGATTAGCACGACTGGAAAGAGACACCTGGATCAAGATGGACTACTTACGAATCCCTTATGCGCACTCAATGGACTCGGATGTACGCTTTGCAGTATACAATGCCTCTGCCTATCTATCTTGGCCACCCGCTTCCCCGCCGGACTTCCCCACGCTAAAAACACCACCCCTTTCGTCCTGGTCTTTGCCACGACATCAATCACCTTCTGCGTAAACTTCTCCCACCCTTTGCCAGCATGACTGTTGGCCTCGTGCGCGCGCACAGTAAGACATGTATTCAGCAACAATACCCCACGATCTGCCCATGGCGTTAAGAGGCCTCCGTTCTTGGGAGGCGGCTTGAAGCTAGGGTAATCCTTTGCGAGGGCGATGTAGACGTTTTTGAGGGATGGTGGGGCAGGGGTGGGCGGCCGGACAGAAAAGCAGAGGCCGTGGGCTTGGTTGATGTTGTGGTAGGGGTCCTGACCAAGCACAACAGCTTTGACAGTAGGAAGCGGAGTATGGCGGGACCTGGCGGATACGGTTAGATCAAACAACAAACAAATTGAGGGCAACTCGCATGGAACGCACCAAGAATACACATCCTCGCCTGGCGGAAACACCTTCTTCCCCGCCTCCAGCTCCCGCTTCAAAAACCGCTTTAGCTCCAAAAACTCCTTGCTCAGCACCTCGTCCTTCAACTGCGCCAGCCAGCTCTCGTGCAGTGTGTCAATCTCCAATTTCAACAACTCTTTTTGCTCCGCTGATAGCTTCTCGACCCATTTCTCCTTGTCGAATTTCGCGATGGGGAGGGCGGGGAGGGATTGAGTTTGCTGAGAGGCTGGAACAGTGGTGGAGGAGGTTGTGGAGGAGGTTCCGGGGGTGGCTATTGTGCTAGTAGCAGCGGGTTTGGGCGCGGTGAAGAAGGAGGTTATGCTGGCGTTTGCTTTTGGTTTTTTGGCCGATGCTGCGGCCAGGTCGGCGGCTTTGCGCTTGAGTGGGGTGGTCATTATGTTGGGGCTTCTCGTGGGTTGAACTGATGAAATTGATTCGGGGGATTGGGGTATGATAGAACAATGAGGCGAGGAAGTTCTGAAAGGGGGAGTTGGGGGTGCGCAGGCATCAGTCGCGTCTCTGATGTACGAGTACTGTACAAACGTGACGCGTAGAGTGACAGCTACAGTATTGGCGGCCCGCTAGCCCCGAGATTAGGTACCTACCTAGGGCTCGATCCGATAGTGGACTAGCCCTGTTGGTCCAAGTTTTGGGTGCTGGGGTTGTCTAAGGGCAATTTCTAACAGTTGATGGCTTTGGGAGGCGTTAAGTGTGGTGAAGGATAAACGAATGGATGGGGAGAGATTACTGGTATTTTCTCTGTTGGCGATGAACTTTAGCTGATGCTAATACAGTAGTACAACAGGGGAAGCTGAGTGCTTCTGATCTCACGACTGGATAGAAGCTTGGGAAATGGGGCAGATGATGCGACTTGATAAGCTACGCCTCGAGTATTTGGACCATGTCAGTCCAATTTCCCACCATTGCAGACCTCGTCGCAATTGCTTCTTCCGATAAATTTAGCTATGGCTATGACGTGTGAGGTACCGTACTATTTTACATGGTGTGCAAGAAAGGCCCAAAGCTCCAGCAAAACAAGGTTTGTACATTAATCTCAAAGCTCAATTAGAGCTTCTTCGACTACCTTCGGTTGAGGTTGATGCTGTGGTGCTGAAGGGAAAGAATCTTGGGTATATGAGGGCATGGATGAATATATGGGAGTCTGTGTTTGTAGCTGTTGTTGTGGAGCGTGTAGTTGCTGCTGCTGTGGCTGTTGCCAGTAAGGCTGCTGTTGCTGCAGAGGCGGGGGCGCATTTTGTTGCGCAGCTGCATGCTGAGGTGCATACTGTGGAGGTGGCTGCTGCTGTTGAGAAGGCACGGAGTGAAGCTGCTCAGGGGACGGAGTATAGTTCTGGTCCGGTCTTTGCTGGTAATTTGGTTGCGGAGGGGAAACTTCATGGTTCCCTTGATAGTAAGATGCTGCTGAATCTACTGTTGGTGTTTGCACGGGTGGAGCCATAGCTGGAGGCTGCATTTGCGGCTGTGGTTGACCATCTGGTTGGTTCTGGTAATTTCGGTGTTGATTGTCAGCAAAGTAGGGAGCATCTTGTCTCTGAGCAGGGGACTTCGGATAGCCTAGGTAGCTGGAAGCTCGCTGGGGATGGTGTCCGGTATGAATAGGTGGCCCAGGCCCGTACTGTGGTGATCCGGCTGGCGGTCCCCTATCTGGCTGCATGTAGGGTGATTGAAACTGAGGCTGTGGGTAGTGGGTATAATCAGATTGAGGATGAGGGTGCGGGTCAGCCGGTGCTCCGTTCAGGTTGTAGAAGCTCTCTGCGCCACCCCGGCTACTAGGCAATGCGGACGGGATAGATGGGTACATAGTCGATGATGGAGCTGCCTGCGTCCTATAGCCACCATAAGTATTTTGGCTGTACGTGTTCGATAGTCGCTCTTCTAGCATACGGTCGTAATAGCGAACGACCGTAGCGAGTTTAGAATGTAGGTCGAGTAAGGTATCTATTTGGATCAGCTACGACCTGCAGATCACCGGTTGCGCAGGGTGTATGTACCATGCTTGCTCATTGTCTCTCCATAGGACCTTGCAAGCTTTGGCCGTAAAGCCCCAATACTTTCGTACAGCTCTTGAATCTGAGGCTCTCTCAATATTGTACCAGGCGGCTGATGTTGTAACCGATCAACAAGCGTAGAAAAGAGGTTGATATTTTCAGCCTCAACCGGACTCAGCTCATAATTATTCTTCGGCATGGTAAATTCGGAAGGCGTCGCGGTGGGAGCACTTGTGGCCTGTTTCTTGAGATTTACCGCGTGCTTCTTCTTCTGTTCTTCCATGTCTTTAATCGACGCGGCAATAGCAGCCTTCAACTCCGGGTCTTCGTCCTCGTCTTGTGATTTGGCTGATTTGAGATTACCGTTGGTGGCTGTAGCAGACCGTTGTGTCTGAAGCTGCGATTGAGGGACGTAACCTGAGCCAGAGTGACCTTTGACTTCTTCCAAACTCATCTGCAAAGCCTTTTTCAAGTCATCGTCGAAACCGTCATCCACTCGAGCATCACGTGGTTGCATCGAGTTCCGTGGTCTTATAATACTTGCGTTACCTTTAGCAAGAGAACGCTCCACTGGGAGTGGTGTGCTCCGTGACCTATCCGTCAATTTTGCGTAACAGCCATCGTCTACCCTAACAGCCTGGACGATCCCTAAATGCGGTAGTGGTATTGACTTAGTTGAACACTGCGCATCAAACACGTTTCCACAATTTCTACAATGATGCTTCCGGTTGGTGAAGCTGAAGGCTGTACGGCATCGCATGCAGACGTCCGAATCAATCCATTCTGGGGGCTATACAGTATGTTAGTGACAGTGCTGAAAGATTATTGAATTAGGCGACTGACGGCACTGCTGTCCAGCATGCTGCTTGATATATCAACCTTGGGTGGAAACCGGAAACCCTCTCTTTGCAAGGTTCGATATGTCTCACCAACGTAGGATAGATCACCTCGTCCTTCCGTTGCACTCGCCCATAACTGAATGAGCTCTAGGATCTTGCTCTTGACCTCGTCGTTTGGCGCAGCAACTCCATACGCCTTCAACAGAGACCCAAGGTTGTCCATAAACTCTCTTGATGCAATCTCAGCCAGGAAGTGGGATCCCCCATTCTTAACGCAAGTGTCTGTGAGCTGCGGGCCATATCAGCGAGCGTCTCACCAGGGACGATTCAAGACTCTGAAGCTGTACCTTGAGTGTCGCTAACTGAATATTTGGGTTCTTGTGTCCTATTCGCTTCTTCAGTGACCTCATCGCCTCTTTTGGCTGGACGCTCTTCGAACGGATAACGTCTGATATCTCGAGGTTTAGTGCAATATCTTCTCTACACAACATTTAGCATGTCTTTTGCAAATGGTTCCGAAGTTTGGTTCCGCAAGCTTCCTAGCATCACAACGACGTACAAGCTCGAAGATGTTGCTCGCTCAATCTGCTCATCCAGAGCGGAGTTTGAAGCAAACCAGCTCGCCATGATATCTAAACACGGAGGATCTTATACTCGTGGTTGACAGTGTACCATCAGCCTATTTCTGGAATAATGCAAACACTCTTTTAGATTGTTGTGGCTTGTGTGAATAAGTAGTGAAGTCCTGTGGTAGAGAGTATCAAGCTCTAGGCTGTCACAGGAAGAATGTAACGCCGCCTCCGCCCGCATGACGGAGCCGTGTCTTAGCTCCCGCCAACGTCGCAGGCACGGCAGAGTCAGCCATTCATTGCCTGTAATTAACCGTTTAACATAGCTTTTACCACTGGTTCCACGTTCAGATTCCTGCTGCTGCTGCTTCTTAGACTGTAACAGCTACTCGCTGTAGCTTGAACACCAGCCAGAGAGAATCTTGCCTACACCGCCACAAGCGCTCTATAAATTATCGTCCCCACCACCGTCATCAGCTCGTCGAAAGGGTTGGATTTGTCAACAGTTTCTGGACTCCAGGTGGCATTCCTGCAGATACCGGAGCTCTTCATTCGGGATGCACATCGATTCTCTTTCGGCACTTGATCGGTAGCCATGGCTGTACGTGTCCCGGCAACTGGGCACGTCTACATTCAGGCAAATGGCTTCGCAGGTTCAGACAGACAGAGCTCTGTATACTCCAGTAACTCGAGCTGGCCTGGAAGTCAAGGAGATGTTGATATGGGCAATGGAGACATAAGGCCGAAGCCTCGGTACCCGCATGTCAAGGACCTTCAAGCCAAGGCAGATGCGGCGCATGGCTTCGTTGGTATTCACACACCGGTATGTGTTCGACTTCCAGTTCTTGCTGTGCGGGCTGGTTTAGAAGGCTTGGCTGTTACTGCTTTCTAATGATCCCATATTAAACAGATACGGACCCTTTTGAATCATGCGGAACAGTCCGCAAAGCAAGCTTTCATAGACATCGAATTCAAAAGACCCGATCGCGCCTACATCGAGTATCTCGTCAGCTCCAATATACTTCTCTATCTCATACCCAAACACAAAGATTATACTTTGGTGAATACAGATCGCGGAGGATGGCAGCGGACGTACAAAACCCTATGTAGGGTAAGTCACGGATAGATCATGGCTGTGCATCGCCTATAGTAATTCCAAAGCATTGAAGTGCATTGACACATTTAATACCTGACAGTTGTGGGAGCACAAGACGCTGACAGAATTATATGTAGGACAACAACAGCCAGCACGAGATCTTTAAGGATATCTACAACATGATTGTCGACGATAATATCAAAAGTGGAATAAAACACTCAAATGCAGCTCCATCAGGGAATAATCCCCAAGCTACCAACGACCGGTCTCGTCCCACGGCGAGCTCCAATCCGCGCCCTCATTCGATGATGGCGAAGCCGACGTCTTCTACCAGACACGGTAATGAGTTATTCATAGCCGTCCCAAACAATACGTCCAACCGAGACGAAAGGCGGCTCCCAAACCATGAACATAATGCTTCGCATCAAGGCTCAACAATACGCAAAGACAGGCCAACTGTTCGTCCCAAACCCGAGGGATTGCAGAGGCGTGACAGAGTAGTCAACGGGACATCCCACTCCACTTCAGGGGACTTGCTTGCGGAGAGATTCTCGCAGCTTAGAGTCCACCCACGAGATGTGCAGATCCGGACAGAGTCTGAGCCTCGTAATTCGCCATCCGGGACTTCTGTTGAAATGCCATCCCCTACGGATTATGGTCCATTATCTTCTGGTAATTCGCCTTCATCGGCATATCACAGTCGCCCGAACTCAGAATACCTGTCTGCATTTGGCAAGCCCTTGAGGCCTCGTGCACTGCCACCGCCCCCACCCAATCCTCCTCATCCGCCTAAGATTCCTCTTGATTTAGGGCTAGAAACGTCCTTACCAAGAGCTCCAAGTCCCGCGTATAATCCCTCAAGAAATTATCAGGCCTCAAGCAGTACCCCACCTCCTCCAAGGACGGGCTCGAGCTTGCGATCTTCGCAAATTGCCATAGGTACTTCACGGAACAACGATCGAACAAATGGCTTATACCAAACTTCAAGACCGAATGACGCAGGTACTGGCGTCAGGCTCGCGAAGACGGTGTCCACAGAACTGCCTCAGGACACTACAATTGCGGCAGATGAGTTGTACGACCACCTTAGAGCGTACAATGTCCTGGTAATCGATGTTCGGAGCCGCGAAGAGTTTGATCAGGGTCACATGTTTGCAAAGTCCATCATCTGCATCGAACCCTTGGGCCTGAAATCTGGTATATCGGCCGAGGAGCTTGAAGATAGACTGGTCGTCTCACCAGGAGCCGAACAGGCTTTGTTTGAGCAAAGGAACGAGTTCGATCTAGTAGTGTATTATGACCAGAAGACAAGTTCGACGGCGTTCCTCTCAGGGCCCCCAACGGGCAACGACGCCTTCGCTTTAAGAGCCCTACATGATACAATTTACGAATTCAACTACTACAAGCCTTTGCGTCAACCACCAGTGATGTTGCTAGGAGGCATAGAGGCATGGGAGGATCTCGTTGGGCGTAATGGTCTTGCAACATCGAGTACAGCTGCTTTAGTGGGCTCGATAAGACCTCGAACTCTTGCCAGGAAACTAGCGCGGCCCCCTGCTAGGGTTCCTATGGTGAGCTCTAACTCATATTTGGAAGTTCGCAAGCGAAGGTTGAGGGAGCACAAACCTCTAGATGCGGACGAAGAGAGAACGTGGCTTGAAACAGCCCGCAACGAAGAGGTTGAAAGTGGGGACTATCAACATACGCAAAGTGACGGCGACACCGATTCGAACCATTCACATGCCGACGAACCTGTCTCCCCGTATTTTCAATCTTACGAGGAGTTTCTTCGCAAGTTTCCCGAGCCATCAGCGATTGGTAAACAATCTATGATGGTTGCAATGCCGTCGCCACCACCTGCAAGGCCACCTCCATCAATGCCAACTGTCCCATCTCGACCACCTCCGGCTGTTCCTCGTCCCAGCTACAGCGGAGTATCAGAACGAGAATCGTCAGGATTGTCGCCGACGTCACGACAACCGACATCAGCCCGACCACCACTCTACATGCCAAAATCCATCTCACATTACCTCAAGCTGCCTCGGACTGGTCTTATTAATTTCAGCGTGACCTGCTACATGAACGCTACCATTCAATGTCTCCTTGCTACAATTCCCCTCTCCCAATTCTTCCTGGACAACAGATGGCGCGACTACATTCAAAAGAATTGGAAAGGCTCCAACGGCATTATGCCCGAAATCTATGCCAACCTCGTCCGCAATCTCTGGCGCGGTGAAGTGCAAGCCATTCGGCCCACCTCGTTCCGCAATTTCTGTGCGCGCCTAAATCGTGAATGGGGTGTCGACAGACAACAAGATGCCAAAGAGTTCTTCGACTTCCTCCTCGATTGCCTGCACGAAGACCTCAACATCAACTGGGAACGGAATCCCCTCCGCCCTCTTAGCACCGAACAAGAACAAATCCGTGAACGCACGGACATGCAAATTGTCTCCAGGAAAGAATGGGACCGGTACTGCCACCGCGAATCCTCGTTCATTTCTAGCCTCTTTGCTGGCCAGCACGCGTCTCGTCTCCGCTGCACCACGTGCCAACACACCTCCACCACCTACGAAGCCTTCTACAGCATCAGCGTTGAGATACCCCGGTCCGGCCGCGGCGACATCTACGAGTGTCTCCGAAGCTACTGCCAGGAGGAAATGCTCAGCAAAGACGAGATGTGGAAATGCTCGTACTGCAAATGCGAGCGCGAAGCTACGAAACAGATCACCATCACTCGTGCCCCGCAAGTCCTCGTCGTGCATTTCAAACGCTTCTCCGCATCAAAAACTGAATCCGCCCGCAAAGTCCACACGTCGATCCATTTCCCGCTGCACGGTCTGAACATCGAACCTTACATGGTGCCCCCCTTACCAGATCCAGGTCTCAGGGACAACGATACCGCGACCACGCCGCCGTTCCTATATGACGCGTATGCAGTAATGCGGCATTTGGGCGCCTCCGGCAGTGGCGGGCACTACATTTCTCTGGTCAAAGACGCGGCGAGGAACTGCTGGCGAAAGTTTGACGACGAGAAGGCGACGGATTTCGATCCAAGGGGTTTGAAGCCGGAGCAGAGGCTGCAGAATGAGCAAGCGTATTTGGTGTTTTATGGACGGTCGGCGGCGCGGTAAAAATCCTCCAGTCATAATGGGGCTTCGTGAGCTTTCACCCACGCCTGGCTATGGTCTCTTTGGATGAATTTTACGAGGGGGTATCGGACGTGAGTGCTTAAGAGAAATTATTCACGATCAGCACTAAAAATTGTGGCGATTCAGGGGTAAAGGGGAGAGTGCATGAGGCTTGTCATTGTCGGGCAAGGGATGTGTATATATCGGGTCCATGAGCCGAAGCCCTTTGTAGCGATGGGATGCATCTGTACGGCGTTTTCTTCCCTTTTAGAGGGCCATGATTTGGGCCTATCAAAACTTAGGAGGGTCAATGGCATTTACCAAGTAAGCAGGAAATTTTTCAAATGCAAGGGCATTATTGCCAGCGAAGATTCCCAGGGATACTGTTCTTGCTTATGGTGTTCTTGGAGATTCGTCACTTGTGGGACTACCGGGATGGAATTTAATAGGGATAAGCTCCCAGCTCAAAAAGAGAATACCAAACAAACGATTTGAGAAAGGTAGTTGATATCGTCATTTCCACTCTCGAACCACAGGTCTTCTTTAATTTTCGCAGCCTGGTCCATGCCGATCCTCTCCTTTATCGCCCCCTCCCCCCAATATCCTGCCCCAATCGATAACCCCCCACCTTTTCCCACTCAACCTTCTGCCTCGTAATCGGCAACTGCCTCCTCAACCCCTTAAATTCGCCCTCACTCAGCCTCTCAAACCCGCGATTCAGCTCCTCCTGATATTTCTTCTCGGCGGTCGCGATGGCGCGGGTTATGTCGGCTGGGGTGGGGGATGAGGAGGAGAGGGAGAGGGAGAGGGGTTTGCGGGTGGTGAGGCGGACGTTGCCGTCTTCGTAGTAGTGGACGTCGACGAGGAGGGTGCCGGTTAGGGTGGCGGAGGTGGGGGTGTAGAGGTAGGTGGAGCGCCAGCGGCCGTTCCTGTGGGTTGGAGGAGGGTTAGTTGGGGGGTTGGAGGGTTGGGGAAGATGTGAGAGTTGAGGGGCGTACCAGAAGTTTGAGGGGGAGTATTTGTTTGCGACGAGGAGGATCGTAAGGGTGGAGTCTGAGGAGGTAGGGAAGACGGCGTGAGTTGACGAAGGGTAATGTTCTCGGGCGTGGGCGGAGAGGGCTTTGTTGAGGGAGGTTCTGTGGTTCTGGGGTTAGGACTTTTTTCCTTCTAGAGTGAACGAGGGGGAAAGGTCCCGTGGCGGACGTACATGAGCTCGGTATGCTGCGATTGTAAAGCATGGGATTGGACGTCAGACGCTTTCTGTGACAGTAACTGTCATTCCCCTAATCCTTTGACGCCATTCCACCAGGCACCGGCTTACTTGTGTAACATGATCAAATGTAAAAGAGCTCGAGCTTTCCGCATCGTAGTATCTTCCGTTTCCTAGCGAATTATATGTGCTGACCAGAGCCTGTTCCGTGCCTGTCAGATTTCTCCCTCCATGTCTAGTATGTTGTTTGAAGCTGCCTGCTCACCTCCTTGCCGCTCCCAGGGAGCTTGACAACGGTCAATTGCTCCTCATTGTATTTCTCGAACGCTGGTCTCGCAGACTCTAGCACCTTGGGTTCGTCAACGGTGAGTTTCTTAATGTCTGATTGTATAAGCTGTTGAAGACTTGACGATACTTGCGGGTGGCTGCATTACCTGTAATGACATCGGCGAGCTAGTTCACTGTCAGAGTGGATTCGCCAGACTCGTATCGCGGGGGTGTACCTCTCCGGGAGGGGCGCCTTCTATGAATGCGGAGACCGCCGCGGTGTTCTTTGAGGCCATGTTGCTGCTGAGTTGAGATAAGACTTCTAATCACACCGCATCTGGCAGACTGGAGTTTTGGCTCATGAAAGCCCAATAATGAATCGCGGCGCGGGTAAATGGCTGGTGTCGTTTAGGGCTCGGGGATCTAGAAGCGCGGCTCCTAAGGTGCACATCCTTCAAGGACTTGAAACTTTGCATCTTGGGCATTTCAGGACTTGCTTGTATCAACAGATTCATTGAGTAAAAAGATAGATCATCTATATTTGAGAACCTCCAAACAGCAGGGTATCATTAAGATAAGGCCGATCTCTTGTATAACGCCAGCGTCCCATCGTAGAGCAACTGAGACCTCACTCAATGCTCATATTCATCAAGCCATCATTCGTATCACACATGCCCTGAAACCCAACCCTTTTGGGCCCGGACCCTCCCGTCCCACTCCCACTACTCACACTCCCTCCACTGCTCACTCTCTCCCCCACCACCTGCACACCAGGCGTCTCGCGGCTATTCTTCGGCTGCATGCCCCACCATCCTGTTTCTCTCTGAAGTGGTGATTGAGGTAGAATAGGACTATTTTGCAGACTCATTCCAGGGGAGACAGCTCGACGCTTGAAGTAATTCGGGTCTAGGTCGTCATCCCGCATGCGTTTGTTGCCTTTACGGGAAACTTCGAAGTTGGTGACAAGCGGTTGGGGAGCGGGGTAAAGTACCGGTGTTTCCTTTTCCAGAGCCCGATGTTGCTGGGGGGTCACTAATTGGATGGATGAAATGGGAGTGTCCATGTTGATGTCGTCGCTGATACCAGAAGAATTACCTCGAGGAAACAGCTGAGGAGGGGGGGTTCGCGTTCGGTCATCGAAGGTGTTCCAGAAGCCCAGACCACCAGAATGGCGGATTGCTTGATGCGTGAATGTGCTTGAGGACCGCCGCCTTGCGTGTAGACCTGACCCTATTATTACGTTCTCTGGGATGTCTTCGAGGCCATCAGATTGGGTTGCTGCTAGGGGAAGTAGACTGGGTGAGGAGGCTGTAGTTGTTGTTTGTGAGGGTGCCAGGTTCATATCTCCGTCGGCATCACTTTCCCTGACCTGCCGAATGACTTCTGCTTCTCGTTTGACTTCGGTATCGACAGGTGCTACCTCTTCAAGGAGAGCGGCTCGTATGCGTGCGAAGTTCTTCGTTTTTGGCTTTGGCTTTCATCAGTACGTGACACTTGTGAATGATTGGGTAAGCACGTACCAACATATTACCCCTCCTGGTGACTGCCCTTCGAATGACATTCCTTCGTTCATCCATGCTGGGTGTGACCGGCGTTGGGTTGCTCAAAGGATCGTTCGGACTCGTCCGGTTATTTCCTCCTTCGTCACTATCATCAATATCAGAAAGTCGCAAGTCGTCGGTGCCTAGACTGAGGCTTTCTCTCCTTGAACCTAGATCTTTCTTTGAAGGTTCTTTGGAAAAATATCCACTGCCAAGACTGCTTTCGATGCTTTTCAGCATTGGTGGTGAAGAAGGACCTAAACTGTGACTGCTAGAGTTGCTGGAGCTCATCCTGATGCGGCCAGGTTTTATCCGAGCTCGTTGATAACTCATGAGCTTTGTAACAACAGGTGATAAGCCAATACCGTCACCTCCCGGGCTTGAGAATATAGGTGGGCCGAAATTCATCGATCCATTTTCGCCTTTGTACACATGTGGTGTCATGTGAATGGGATCCTCCTCTTCAGCATGGTCCATCATGTCATCACTGTCCGACGTTGAGCTTCCGGTGTCATATTCCATCATGCTAACACTCCCCACAGAGCTCGATATGGCTGGTTTGTCGGGGTTTGCTATGGTTGACCATAGAGAGTTTGCTACGCTACCAGGAGAGTCGGGTACATGCGAAATGTTCATTGTGTTGTTGAAGAGAGCTTTCCGAGGTGGGATCATCATGCCGCGCCCACCAATTATAGGTGAAGAGTCGGGCGAAGATTGCTCTGCCAATGTGGAGTGATGTAGATTTGTACAAGCCCTTGAGAAGTCGAGACCTCTTGACCGGCGGGGAAGAACGGAGGCTGCAGTCGCATAAGAGTTTGTGGAGTCGAGTTTGGGAGACAAAGGAGCGCGTTTAGTTATATTGGCTGTACTTGTACTGCTAGTATCTCTTGGCGGCATCTGCAAGCTAAGACCGCGTGGGGGAAAGTTCGGCCTCTTAGGTGTGACCGGGCAAGGAGCCACATGAGTGTCGTCCTTTGAGGTTTTTGTGGGCTCAACAAACAGTGGTGCCGGGGAAAGGGTTGATAGCGGTCCATGCGCAGACCAAGGTCTCGGTCGTGAAGGAGATCTCGAGGTTTCTTCCTCTGGACGTGGAAGGTCATGATCGTCGCTGCCAATGTTGATGTCTTTAGGTTCGCGTTCCTTCTCGAGTTGGTAGGTCAATTGGCTTCGCACTTCTTGCGGTCTGTCTCCTCGCTCGGTGTCCGCCATCAACGGTGCTATTATACTAGCTCTTGCTAGAATTATTCGACATGTTCTCGTCGTTAATGACGTTCAAGCTTCTCGATTACATTAAAGAATTCTATTTTTAATCTGTCAAACGCTCTAGCCGCTGTTCGAGCCGCCGGTTAAAGAGGGGCATCCTCATGTCAGGCAATTGGTGTTTTCAGTCAAACATGATATTAGCCCCTTCCATTTGTTAGTCCTTCCACTTTTGTTTTTCGACTCTGTATTGTATCTTCCGGGACTCACTAGGGATCCAGACTGACGGCTGTACCCTTTATTTAGTTCGAGAGAATTGAATATCCATTAGCACACGAAACTTTGTGATTTTTGCACTTTCTGCAAAGCTATTTTTTGATTCCCGAGGGTCCCTCTAACGATATCTGAACCTCATATGCCCAAGTCAACAGTGCTCCCATTACATAGATTACCTCAAGCCAGATTTTCCAAAACCGCGTTAGCTCCAAGAACCCCCTTAATAGCAATACTTTCCGCTATCCGCGTGTCATGTACAACACCATTGAACCCATATATACATTCAAAGACCCAAACTGCTTGACCCAGCTGCCAAAACCCCTCCCAGTCGCACGGTACGTACATCGACCGGAAACAAACGTCCCAAACCCGCCGAACCGAAGCGCCTGCCCAACTCCCTTTGCTTCGCTCTTCGACTGCAAATCACTAGAGACCTTAATCCTATTATCTGGCAGTTGTTCCTCGAGGTTGTCCCTGGAAACGACTGTGTACCATTGGATCGTCACAGTTCTCTCATTCCCATCATTACATTTAGAGCGTATATCATGCAACTCTGCCGTCCACCATCTCAATTCTTACTCGGACGTCTCAAAGACCTTCTTTTTCCCGCTCTCCCCCACTGTACACGGCTGTCTAGTCGATGGGCGTCTTCCAGGCTGTTGGTTATCGTACAACCATTCGCGCAGTTACTCGGCCATTGCTAAATTGTGAACAAACTCGACTTGGGCCTAATTAGGTACGTATGACATATTTCAATACAGGCCGCGAAGGCGATACCAGGAGAGAATGTTTTCTACTTTCGTTGGAGGGGTGGATGAAATATTGATATGGAGCCAGGTAGTGCATGCAGGCGCAGGATACGCCGAGGCAGCATTCGACAGGGCCCCAGAGGAGCATCTCGGCATCGTCAGATTGGGGTCGCCAGTAGCCATGTTTGGGACGGGGTAGGAATGCAACGTAGACGCTCTACAGCGTTAGTGAGATGTACAATTATGGAAGCGGAAAAAGACTAGACGGTAGAACATTAGTATGGAGCGTTTGATGACGTGGATTGTGAAGGCCCGAATAAGAGACTTGGCGGAGAGGATTTTGAAAACAGCTATGAGTGTTTGGGGAGGTATGGGGTCACTTTATATGACTCTGAAGATGTGTTTTCCAACGCCGGATTGAACGGCTAGTCCGGTTTCGACAGAGTTCAGTCTTAAACGCTTCGAGAAGACTAACAGATGAGAGAGGCAGCGCGTATTACGAGCGACAATATCTGCATAATCCAATCAGTGTCTACTGAAGACATGGGACTGGGAAACGCTCGCAAGTCCAAGGACGATTAGCAAGTCCGACAATAGTACAGTGAACGAACGATCCCATGCGAAACCAAACGAACGATAACAAGGATTACCGCCGCAACTCCCACACAACGCTCCCAACCACAATTTAAGGACTTTCGGCCCTGAGCCATTGGATACTCCATTGCCGGCGATAGAGACGCCATACTCCAACTAGCTATCGCTGTTATCCCATCAGTCCCAGCAGAAACGAAAATGGTTTGTTTTTAGAATGAGTCCCAGATACTGAAGTTTCGAGGGAGGAGGTGAAAAGAAGCATGCCCGCCCCGCTGGTTTGAGGGAAGAGGGGCATGTCAATGCTAAAGCCAGCCCCAGAAAAAGAGTTAAACGGTCCCAATTGTTATTATAGTCGCTAGTGTCAGCTGTTTCTCACGCTCATTGGCTCACGGATTTTTTTCCAAAGATGCGAACTGTCATGCTATTGCAATTTCCTTGTAAATCTTATCAAATCTTTGCTTTTCCCCGGATTTTCGTCAACATCTATACCATGCGCAGCAGACTACATGTACTACATGCACTACATGCACCACATTGCACGCCGCTGAGACGCTACTCGTACACAAGGCTTTTCAACCCTAACTCAATAATCTCATTGTCCCATTTCGGATGAAGGCTCCTTCCGAGTGGCAATGTTATTTGGTGTAGTCATCAAAGGCACCGGCAAAGTATTGACATAGCTCATCTTACTCATAGAAGTCTGATGGCCTGTTCTTGTGGGCTTCTTCTTCCCAGTATCAAAAGACTTGCATTATGATTTCGTAGTCAGTATCGGACCCTTGTACTCGAAGTATGCTTCGGTGGATAAGGCATTATTTGTCCAATCGCTCGCTGACAGTAGAGATGGGGCGTACTGCGTACCGTTGACGGATTAGGCCACCATTTCGCTTGGCCAATAACCGCAAGTAAGCTGAACCTACTGCCATATCTTGTCGATGATTCCGACCAGAGCGTAGAGTGTATCGCTCGTCTCGAAATCTTCCGTATCCAATTGAAACTTTCAGGCGCTCCGTTGGGATTTGTATCATCACACCCTGCTTCGCCTGGATAATAGCGGTATCTTCCGGCTACGGTTGGGGTTTCCAGCCCGGCAAAAAGTGGTGGATTATCGGTCTGACAGTATATACTACTCGACCAATCGACGAATTGTTGCATCTGAAATCTTGTGACGTTGCTAACTTTTGGCCCAGGACAGTCAAGGCAGTAAGGTACCTCCCCAAATTGCCCCCAACTTATTAGCTCCGGTTATAGATGCCTCAAGGGTGTTAGCTGATTACTGATGCTTCGGCTTGCAGGGCTGCTGCCCTAGTGTGTACCTTGTTCCCAACTCTGTTGGTATGAGTCAAGCCTTTACAGTGAAGCAAGTGCGGTAAACCCTGATATATAAATTGCATGTCATGAATAGGCAAGGACGAGCATATCAAGGAGCTGACCGCGTGGGGGGCCGACGTCGAACATGTTGGATTCCGTAAAAGACGCTGCGAGTCTGCGCAGAGCACAACAGCATTCGCTGGATGTCTTATCAGGATCGATACATCCCACCAGGCCACAGCCCTCAACCCTCGAGGAAGGCAATGCTAGCCTATTTGAGAGACTTCCTGGAGCCGGACTGGGAATAGAGATGACTACCGATCATCTCTTGCGTAAGATTGCTCCCGGTCTCAGTGGCTGCAGTTTATCCCCAACTTATTATGGTTTCGTGATTGGTGGTGTCACCCCTGCAGCCAGGGTTGCTGACCACATCGTTGCTACCTATGACCAGAACGTACACGTGCACCTCCCTGATGAGACCATAGCGACAGCAGTTGAAAACAAGGCGCTGATATTCCTGTTGGATCTCTTTAACTTTGATCCCGATTTCTGGCCTGGGAGGACTTTTACCACTGGTGCAACGGCTAGCAATGTCCTCGGACTCGCTTGCGGCCGGGAATATATCATTAACAAAGCCATAATGAGGCATAGAGAGCAGCAAGGATTTCCAACGGATGAGATGTTTGACTCTGTCGGCGAGATTGGATTGCTTGCTGCGTGTCGAGCTGCCGGCATCGAAAAAATCCAGATTTTGACGACTATGCCCCACTCTTCTCTCGGAAAAGCTGCCAGTATTACTGGTCTAGGTCGCTCTTGCGTTGTAGATGTTAGTAAAGCTGAGGCTAGTCTGGCTTTCGACTTGTCGAAGCTCAAGTCCGAGTTGGCACTCAAGAACACCGTCTCCATCGTCGCAATCTCCTGTGCGGAAGTCAATACTGGAATGTTTGCAACACATAGCTATGAGGAGCTCCAAACCATAAGGTCACTTTGCGATGAACATGGGGCTTGGATCCATGTCGATGCAGGTAATGGTATTCGAACCTCTTAATTATAATATTGCAATTGACCAATTTGTAATGTAGCATTTGGAATTTTCGCCAGAATTCTTGATGGATTGCCAGAGTTTGAGAAGGTATGCCATGGCGCTGAAGGTCTCGAATTGGCAGACTCCATTACTGGGGATGCACATAAATTGTTGAATGTCCCTTATGATTGTGGATTCTTTTTCTGCCGCCACCAGGACCTAGCCCGCCAAGTGTTCCAGAATGCCAACGCGGCCTACCTGAATTCAGCCACGACAGGCCCTGTCACTATCCCGTCTCCTTTGAATATAGGTTTGGAGAACTCACGCCGCTTCAGAGGTCTTCCAGTCTATGCGACATTAATAGCGTATGGCCGAGATGGTTACAAAGAAATGCTTGAAAGACAGATCCGTTTTGCACGAGCCGTAGCTGCATATATTCATGAGCATCCAGCATACGAACTTTTGCCAGAAAGCCTTGACTGCCGGGACAGAATCGACCAAGACATCTTCATCGTCGTTCTTTTCAAGGCTAAGGATGCAAGCTTGAACATGGATCTTGTACGCAGGATCAATTCAAGTGCCAAAATGTATGTGTCAGGTACGAAATGGCACGGCCAGCCAGCGAGTCGGATAGCAGTAGCGAATTGGCAGGTTGATCCGACTCGTGATCTAATATTGGTGAAGACGATACTTGAAGCCATTTTGCGCGATTAGCATTAGTAGGGGGTGGAGATAGAATACAGATAAAAGCACCCAATAGAGAGAAACTCAAGTCTCTCAGCCCACTCCGAGATCTTTTGATTGATCAAGACTTTTAATTGATTCGGGTCGTTGACCATCAATCAGAAAACGAACCGGACCATCCTCGCGTCCTATGTCTAATTGAGTGGATTGACACAACTTTATCGCCTTCTACCCACGCCCCCAGCCTCGCTGTTCCGGTTCTCCATACTAATGACCTCGCCAATGCCCGCTTCTTCTTGCTCGTCTTCAAGCGCAATGATTTCTTCTCTACAGTCCCACCATTGTTCTTCGGCCAAATCGAAAGCCCTTTTCCTGAGCTCTTTGATCGACTCCTGAAATGTAGCATCGTTATTTCGCAGGCTTTCAATAACAACGTCTTGCCAAGGCACCGAGGTCCTTGTAAAGAATTCGCGCAAGCTTTCAAATGGTCGGGGGTGCGGTCTTGTGTCAGCAACGACGGGCCCTGGCTGTTCGAGCTCACTATCGGCCGTTTCGAGTGGCACTACAGTCTCTTTGACCTTCAGTGGCAGCCCAGTCTCTTGTGGAGGCAGCGGAACCCCCATTGAAGAATCCCCATCGGCATCCTCATCTTCGGAGTCATCTTCATCATTGCTCTGAGTGTCACTATCTTCTTCGTCACTGCCCTGCCAATTGTCCAATTCCCTCTGGTAAATCTCGTGAACCCCGTCAAGCTTCCCAAGATCAATGGCCCACATTTCATCGAAGGTAAACTCACGATCTCCTTGTTCGTAGGTCCCGCCGAAAATGTACAACATATCATCCTGAACAGCCAGCTGAGCGTTGAAACGTGGGTGTGGCATAGTGAAGAGCACTGGCTTCACTGGTTTTGCAGGTGTCTCATCAAGATCCATGTCTTGAGCTGGCTCACCACTGGTGTCTGCAACCGACCCCTTCGTCTCTAGAGCTGCTAAATTACGCAGAAGCTCTGCCTCATCTGCTTTCCCCCTACCTCTTTTCAAATTCCCGCGATCATCTGCTTGCTTCATTAAAGCGACTTTAGGACGTCTCAGCGTAAGTTGGAAATATCTGTTTCTTTCAATGTTCCATGCGAACAGGGTATCAAAAAATTCACTCTCTATGCCCTCCTCGCTTTCCTCAACGTCATGTACGCCGCCGAACATTATTCCTCTACCTTTGTGGTAAGCCATAGTAGACCCAGCTCGAGGTGGGTTCGGTGGATTCGTAGGCTTCTTCCGCCGTTCCCAACGTATCGTTGGAGTATTGTTCGAGGGAGCATCGGGTCCAGGAGGGGAGATACGCAAGAACCAGGTGTCTTGGTATATGGTAGGCTTTAGTACAGTCCGAAGACCCTGGCCTCCTCCCTTCAATTGTTTGCCAGCCGCTACGGTAGACTTTATTCGCGAATAGCCTCCAAATATGACAGCCCCTTTCTCATGGGGATGGAAAGTAAAGGAGGATCGGGCATCAGGTTTCTGTGTTGCTGGGGGTAGCACTGGGTTGTGCCAGACAAAGTTTTGGGTATCATATATCCAAAGGTCTTGTAGGTATTTTGTTTGCTGAGAAGTATCCTGGAATCCGCCAAACAGTATGATATAATTCTAGTTTCGTTCAATATGTGAAGAGAATCCGTCAGTCTTCGGTGCGACTTACTTTGTAATATGTCATGCGATGTCCACTCCTCGCAGGTGGTTTTTGACCTTTAGTCTCTATCCTTGTCCACTCTCTTGTGGAGGGCTCCAACCTCCAGAAGTCATTATAGTGGTAAAACGTCCCTTGCTTTGGTGACGAAAATTCCCCTATTCTGGTCAGATCATTGGAGAGCACAGTGGTAATGAACATTCAATCTATGAATCTAGAATGCCAAGCCTACCACCGAAAAGATACAGCCCGCCAACATTACCACCTCGACACCAAGCATGTCCACTTCGAGGGAGTGGACTGTTCGGGCTTGTGACTCTTCGCCATTCATCCTTCTCTGTGAGGTAAACAAAAAGGTCATTGAAGAACATGGCAAGAGCCCCATTGTAGAACTCGCCGCCAAAAAGGAACAGCTCTTTGCTGCTGGAGGGTGAGCCAATTAGAGTAGCCGAGGAACGCGGCGACGGTGGCTCGCAGGGTGTCTCGGTAACTTTGAGAAACAGGGCTTGCTGTGCAATGGAGAGTCAGCTTCGAGTCTAGAGCCGTTACTGAGACTTCGCAGTTATTTCGTCCCCTTATTCTTGTCTGCACTCGAGTTTCATAGTCATAGTCGTAGCAAGAATAGCCATTCACCTTTTTCGCGTACTCTTCGAGAACAGACTCTAGATCGACATCTTCCGCGTCGCTGTCTCCTGGTCCTTTTGATTTAGATTTTTTGTCCTTCTGTGCTGCCTTCTTGATTTGCTTAGCTGCAACACGGGTTTTCTGCTCCGCGGTCTTGGACTTCTTATCCTTTTTCCCCATGGTTGTAGGAAAGACTTTTATGTATTTCAGATGTCGTAGTATGAATCGATCTATGGGAATATAGAATTCACCAACAATCTCCAGAATAAAGAGACTGTTGAATTAAACCTGAAATTCCTGTTTTTTTCTGTTTAAGTCATATAGATTTGCAAAAGGACAGTTCCGTATCTTCATAGATTACTTTAGGATGAATCTCTGAACAGCCCGAGTCAGCCGTGCTATGCTAAGAGTCGTAATTCCAATCAGCAAATTCTGGATGAGCCCCTCGAGCCTGGATCTGACGTGCGAGTACGAAGTCTGTGATTGGCATATTACGGTAGGAAACATTAAAACAACTACCTTGAGCTACGCACGCTACGGTAAAGAGATACTGTACGCTAGGCGCGCCCGCTGACTAACGACCGCCCAAAGTCGCGTCACCCAACCGAGTCAAAGCAACTACACGTCAAAGCTGGATATGAAGACATAGGCTCGTCAAAGTGGAAGACTTGGGAGACTATTCATGGCTGCTTTTTCGAAGGCAGCAATGATTGGGTTCCATGACGAGGAATAATCTGCGAGAAAATCTATCTTGGCTGGTTAGCTCGAAACCCTTCGCTCCTCAACCACCAGGACCCGCCCCACCAGCCAGCTACTTCTCTGCTACTCAAGACACACCAATACACGATAGTTTGCTGGTAGAACAACAACGCCATGCCACGTCTTTGCCAAGCCAGACTCGCACTGCAGGAGGTGATATAGATCATGCGGGAAAAGAATTCGAATTTACACGCCCTCTGCATCCCGCAAGTTCGTTCCATACCGCGGGCGGCGAAGCAATGGCACGGTTGCAGTCGGGGCCTAGATCGAACACTAGGAGGTTATTAAGCCATAGTTCCTCGGATCCATTGCAAACTCCCACACCTTATTCTAGCAGGAGACCCAGCACCTCACTAAGAGATCAATATGCCGCTGCGTATGGGCATGGCAACGATAGTAAGTCATGCCGAAACCTCCACAGCAGAATCAAGCTTAAACTGCCATAGGCATCAAGGACAGCGGCCAGAGAAGGGGCCAATTGCAAACGTCAGCAACTTCGATACCCAGAGGTCGGGTAACCCTCATCGAGCCACCCTCGGTCGACCTTACTCGTGACTGCGAGCTTAATACCTCATCGTCAAGCACCGTAGAAGTTTTCGGTGAGTCTAGGGCAATATGGAGGGAGGATAGCGCCACTCGTAAAGAGCCGCCAGTCCATAAAGGCAAGAAGAGGAAGAGTGACGAACTTGACTCAGAAGACCGAGGCACCAGCGTCCCTCCGAGGTTGTCACAAAGTAGCTTCACTGCTATAGACTCCTTTCCCAACGAGTATTCCGCGAAGCCTGGTGGTGACATTATAGAATCGCCCGGGGGACATAAAGGTAATAAGAAGAGCGATACAAGTCGCTTTGCCGGTCTTGGTATCCCCAATGCAATCGAGGAAGCTGATCAAGAGGTGGAAATGATAGACACTGAACCTATCAAATTTCGCTCGCAAGAATCACGACGTCCACTTCCAGCATCTATCGCGCTACCTAGCAACCTACACACAAAACCACTGTGCTCTCAGATACACGTTAGCACTAAGGCTGTCAAGCTTGGAGACGTGCCAACACTCCGCAAAAGTGCCGTCGCAGACTCGGAAGATGATGACGAGGAGGTAGACTTCCTACAAGCTGTAAAGGATGAGTTCGATGATGCTGTCTATCCCGTGCTCACGAAAGTACCCTCGAAAGTTACAACGGCTGGAAGGGCCTCCAATAGCCAAATTGCCACTAAGACAGAGGCTGGTAGCAGTACTCGGAAGCCACAGCTTCCGCGGCTTGGTAGTGGCGCCTCTCCATTTCAACGCGACTCGCCGACTAAATTACCATCCGCGCCTCTGCTACAGCTAGCTTCTAGCTCCTCCGACAGTTCTTTCTCGGAAGTTGAGGGCACGACCCTGGCCTCTATTCAGTCATTCTTAGAGATTGACCCACATCGCATTCAAAACTTTCTCAATGGGCTCCACCGTGACTCAGAATCAGCCCTGGAAGCCTTTTGGGCTTGCCATATTGAGCAGAGGACCCCAACTGCCGAGCTGCAGCAGCGGCCTGCCCTGCTAAAGGCTAGGATCACTGCTGTGAGCGGCCTGCTGCTACTCCGAGAGGATCATATCCGGATCAGCCAGCTGAAAGAAGAAATCATAAGTCGTACGATTGCTGCATTACGCCAGAATCAGGACCAGGAGATCTCACAGAATGTCGCGGAAACAAAGAGTGCCACTTGCAAACTGGCCCAGGTTGAGCAGGATATTGTCAAACTTCTAGAGCAGGCGGCGCTGCCAACATTTGAGAAATACCAACCGTTCCAGGGTAATAGCACGACAAATGACGCTGAAGCTGCAATTGAGCGACCGACTACGTTAGTTAAGTCCACACAGGCACCTCATCAGTTCTCCGAAGCCGCCGTACCATTCTTAAAACCCATCTCCAGTAGGCCCTTTACGACGCAATACGTCCAGCAGACGCAGGTCCTTGATCCTAAACCCCGAACACCGGTGGAAAAGCCGTTCGATAATCCTACACTATCCCAGAGAACCCCTCTTCGTACTTACACATCTTCGCCAGCCATAAAAGACGTAAACGCTTACTTTTCTCCATCCAAGCGGAAATTGGGCCAGGAAGAGTATACTACTCAAAACAGATCGACCCTTATGCAGCAACCAGATAAAGCGGATGAAACTTCTAATTTTGTTTTCGAAAGCGATGATCTATTCACGAGGCGTATGGGCAGCCCATTAAGGCAAGAGGACTGGGACGATTACGGGCAAGATGAAGACGACGAGGAAATGCTTGAAGTGGCTGAAGAGCTGGAAAATCGTGAGAATAGATCAAACATGGTATCAAATTTCGAAACTCGCAACGTGTTCGCCGAAACCAGTGGAAACTTGCTCCGAATTGAGTCTCAGAAAAGCCGTTCTCACCTGCCTCAGGCGATAACGCAATCATCACATATGCAACATAAATGGTCACGAGACGTGAAACTTTCAATGAAAGAACGCTTCCATTTACGTGGCTTCCGACCAAACCAACTAGAGGCCATCAACGCCACGCTTGGTGGCAAGGACGCCTTCGTCTTAATGCCGACTGGAGGCGGGAAGTCTTTGTGTTACCAGCTGCCAGCTATCATAAACTCAGGACACACAAGCGGTGTGACTGTGGTAATATCTCCACTTCTTAGTCTCATGCAGGACCAAGTCGATCATTTACAGAAGCTCAAGATTCAGGCCCTTCTTATCAACGGCGAGGTTACAGCTGAACATCGGCGACTTGTTATGGATAGCTTAAAAGATCCACAACCCCAGAAATACATCCAGCTTTTGTACATTACGCCTGAGATGATCAGTAAAAATCAGCTGATGATCGACTCCTTCCGCGATCTCCACCGACGAGGTAAGCTAGCTCGAATTGTCATAGACGAAGCACACTGTGTCAGTCAGTGGGGCCATGATTTCCGGCCGGACTACAAGATGTTAGGGGAAGTGCGCCAGCAATTCCAAGGCGTTCCAGTGATGGCATTGACGGCCACTGCTACTGAAAATGTAAAAGTTGATGTTATTCATAACCTAGGCATCCAAGATTGCAAAGTGTTTACACAAAGCTTTAATCGCCCGAATCTGACCTATGAAGTTCGGAGCAAAGGTAAGGCCAAGGATGCTCTCGACAGTATGGCAACTACAATAAGCACTTTTTACAAGAATCAGTCTGGTATAGTCTACTGCCTTTCTCGGAAGAATTGTGAGCAAATTGCCAAGCAGCTTCGAGAAGAGTACAAGATCAAAGCGCAGCACTATCACGCTGGCATGGTCCCGGAGGAGAAAAGATCAGTACAGAAACAATGGCAGGCGGGGAAGCATCATGTGATTGTGGCTACCATAGCCTTTGGCATGGGCATCGACAAGCCTGATGTGCGCTTCGTCATCCATCACACGATCCCGAAGAGTCTCGAAGGCTACTACCAGGAAACTGGCCGGGCAGGAAGAGATGGGAAACGCTCAGGATGCTACTTGTACTACGGATATCAAGATACTAGTGCACTCAAACGCATGATCGACGATGGAGAAGGCAGTTATGAGCAGAAAGAGCGGCAGCGGAAAATGTTGAGGAATATGATACAATTCTGCGAGAACAGAAGCGATTGCCGAAGGGTACAAATCCTCAATTACTTCAACGAGTCGTTCAAAAAGGAAGACTGTAATGCTGCTTGTGATAATTGCAATTCTAAAAGCTCATTCGAGAGCCAAGACTTTACCGAATACGCTGTTGCTGCAATGGAGCTGGTTAAAAGAATTGAGCAAGACAACGCAGAAGTAACATTATTACACTGTGTGGACGTACTCCGTGGGGCAAAGAACAAGAAGATAATTGACCTGGGCCACAACAATCTTGATCAGTACGGAGTTGGCTCGAATCTTGAGAGAGGGGATATTGAGCGCTTGTTCTACCGACTCCTGAGCGAAGACGCTTTGGCAGAGCATAATGTCGTCAACAAGAAAGGGTTTGCTCTGCAGTACGTGCATGTTAGTACTAGCTGACCCATCTTTCCAAGATCTAACCGCTAACGTTTTGAAGCCGGGCAAAAACTGCAGCGACTTCCTGAAGCGCCGAAGAAAGGTCAGGATCCAGATTCGTACTTCTCCTAATGGGAAAGGCAAAGCCGTAAAGAGACCAGCTGTAAAACGAGGTACTGGTGTGGCAGCGTCACGGCAAGACTTTCCGCAGTCCACAAATGTCTCGTCTCCTGTTCAGGCATCTTCCAGACGACGGATTGCACAATATAAACGAACCACAGAGCCTGAAGTACAAGCTCATGGCTATCTTGAAGATGATTCTGCTCCTGAATTTAGTGCCTATGACGGCAACAATATTGACGGAACCGAAGATGACTCTGATGATGAACTGGGGCATATCCGAGAGGCTGGAAGACCGCAGAGGTCGAAGAAGAAGCAACTCGGCCCTCCAATAACCATGGACGAAAAGCTTGATAAATTGAATAAGACACACAAGATAGTGGTTGAAGATTTCATGGTTCATGCTAGTGCAGAAAGTAGAACGGTTAGTCTCTAAACAAACCACTCCTCGGTATTATCAGATTTGCCACTAAGCTTTCTCTAGATTCTGTTACATAGAAACCTTAGAGCTCAACCATTCACCGACACGATGCTTCGAGAAATGGCGATTAGATTTCCAAGTGGTAAGTTGGCGTATACCTTATGTACTCACGATACTGAATTCGGAACAGACAAAAGCGAGATGCTAAAGATTCCGGGCATTGATCCAGACAAGGTTGAGCGCTATGGCGAACGTTTTCTGAAGCTTATTCGCACCTCCCACGAAGGCTACGAGTCCTTAATGCAGCAACAGGGTGACCGTCCTTGGTAGATCTCCCCAAACCTTTCTTCGTTGGAAACAATGTATTGATATCTTGTCTGCAGTGATCCCAATCACCAAAACGTTATTTATGTCAGCAGTGGCGAAGAATATGGCGACGACAGAGACTTCGATGATCTTGGAGATGAGGGTTATTCGCAAGAGGAGCAAAGCTCCTACTTTCAGGCCCCTCCTGAGGTTGCTGCCTTCAACGCTCGATGTAGGTAACCCTGCGGCCATATTATACCCTTTCATCTCACCGTTTCGTCAGTTTTCCAAATCCAATCAAAGCACATAGCATCCCCAACTCGTGCGCAGTCGCAAAGCCGCAACTCCGACAATCGTGGGAGCAGCAAGGGCGGGTCTGGCGCATACCGTGGCCGCACTCGTGGTTCCAAGAAGGGTAACAGGAAAACGTCCGGTGGCGCCGAGCATGGCGAAGCCACGTCCGGCGGTGCAAAGATGACTTCCGGCGGCAGCAGAACAAGTAACAGTGGGGCCGGTGGAAGTGGGCCAAGACGAAGATATGGAGGTGGAGGATATGGTGGCGGGGGGATCGGCATGATGCCACTATGACTGAATGGTATGGATAGTTGCTTTAGCGTTGCGGGCCTGGCGTTTTGGGAATTCAATGGCTCCGGACGATTTGAGAAGACTATACCACTGGCGGCGTTGTTGCTTTTTGGTTCTGCGCTATCTAAACCTTCTTAGAGAATTACGGCTTAAAGCCGCTGCGAATATGAGTGGATCTCGCCTATCATTTGTGTTTGATGTGAGGCTACTCCGAGTTGTATACGGGAGGTTAAGGCACCTGCACCGTGTCAGGTCCATACTTAGCACATCCAGTATGTTTTTGGGTTTTGACGACGGTTCTATGTAGAATATCAGGCGTGGCGAAAGGTCTGATTGGCCAGCCGGCTAGATCGGATTTTCGATAGAAGGGTTAGTCATACAATTCGCGACTTCCCAGTGAAGCACTACTGTACATCAATTTTCAAGCATTCAAAAATGCAGATACAAATGATACATCAGGGATATGAAAGCGGTTCTTAGGTATGATTGATAGTCGCGGCTGCCGAATGTGAGCGATAATCGCGCTAATTCCGCTACATGTCTCCAACCAACTCATCAAACACCGCTATGGCCAAAAACCCATCCGTCATACAATGCATTTCACTAGCGCCGTTACCTTTCGCGAACGAACACTCAAATCAACGCTGCTCCATCCCAATTCTTTGTGGATTATTTGTGTGTCTCAGCGAAGGGCCAACGACGCGGCGCCTGAAAGTGTAGTGCTGGAGCAACAATGGAACCGCCACAGGAAGAACAAGCTGATCTCGTCTTGAAGCTGAAGCTTGATCAACGGGTTGTTTGGAGACGTTGTGGTCTTAACATCCATCAGCCTCACTATCTGAGAGTCAATGACACCACACTCTGCTCCATAGTCTAAAGTGCCATCATGTTAGCCCCATCTAGCATTTCCACAATAAAGATTTATCGCTCTACGCTGGTATGTCAAAGTACCCGCAATTCTATGGCTGATGATATCTTCTGGTGTATGTAGTTTAGACATTCGACCCAATATCATAGGTGCCATGAACCGCTGTCTCAATGTGCCAAGCCTCAATTTCCATTTGTAGTCTCTGCAGCGCTTCCATATCTCACATCTTTCAAGTAATATTAGTGTCTCGATATGAATTGTAGTAGTCTGAGTATATTATGCTGCCATAGCAGCTTCCTCTTTTGATGCACACCATTGTTCGTAAATTTCGGGTCTAGTACATTTTCCACGTCCCCGACCTCATCCCATCTTTTAGGACTTCAACTTCAAGGAAACCGGCAGCTCGCGAAAGTCAGAGTCCTACACTTGAGGCTTCAGTATCACAGAGCCCTATGCCCCTCTCAGAGCTTCCTCCCGGCCATGTTGGACGAAATGGCCTGGGGGAAGAACCCACAAGAAGCTCGTACGAAGGCAATCACTCCAGGAGGGAGCTAAACATTGGGGCTTACGACGGTCTCTCAAAAACACCCTCGTCCATACAGAGTATGCTCAAGAACACAACAGAGACTGGAGACGTTGGCCTATTTTCAATAAAGCCAGCGCGTGTACCCTCTATTATCTACCGGACGCCTAAGTCACCTAGTACTGCTCAATCTATTCCCATCAAGAAGCGGCACGTGGCCGGGCGTCTTCATGAGCATAGAGACGGCAGTCAATTGTCGAGGCATCCCAGTAGTGCCAATGCACCCGTGGAAGCCACATCTTGTCGTAATCACAACCAGAGGTCATACCGTGATGCTAGAAGTGGAACCACAGGTGATGAAGAGGACGAAAGGTCGTACTCAATGACCCAAAGCTCTATAACTAGGCGAAGCTTCTCGCATCGTCCTTCTCCTACTGCATTACAATTTCACAACCAAGAGGACTTTCGTGGCATGAGGCCGCGCTCACCTTTCGCATATCCAGCGAGGCTCAAGCGTCCTGGATATCGACCGTCATCACCAGCCCTTAGTGACTACCATAGCCTTGGTTTAAGCACGTACATGGGACCGAGTCGTGCTGCCAGTTTCCGTACCGCCTCCCCATTGTCTATCTACACTCCACAAAGAGCGCCTTCCACATGGCAGCAGAATTTCAATCGTTCGGATCCGATGCTTCGGTACTACACACCGATTCCCAGACACGAGAACTATGCAGAAACCCTACCACCTTTAGCTCCTGCTCCCTTATCTCGGCTTCCCAATGGGCTTACTCCAGCTCGATCGTCAACACCTATGCAACTTTCAGATGTGTCCGCTTCTCGCCGTCCATCCCTTTCCCCGTCACCTGTGTTTTATGACTACACAGAATCTTTCGACGAGGACCACTACCACAGCGTGACTATGTCAAGCTTCTCTCTTGCCGAGCAGGTGATACCAGAAGACACGTCCAAAGTCTATTATGAGCTAGATGGGAACATACCCAGCTCACACGTTGCTGAGCTGCCAGCTGACGAGACCTTTCCCTCAACATTGCCAAAAAACCATGCGCAGGACTTGCCAGAATGGCCATTGTCGACAGAAATAAACCGTAAAGCCGTGCCAAGACCCCGACAGCTTGAACAGGATACCAAATATCCCAATGGAACAGCTGCGAGGGTAGTAGAGCAGGATCCGCAGATGGTTGCTCGAGACAAGGGCCGCGAAAGAGAGAACAACGCAGCTCACATGTACCATCTCGAGTGTCAAGCATCTATTAAAATCCAGGAAGCCGACCTTGCTCCAATTGGGACACGTCGCCTCGGCAATAGACCTTGTCCACAGCAGCATCAAGGTTTCAGCGCTTCCAGTACATCTGTGAAGTCCATATCATTGTCCTCTTCATCAAGTGAACCGATGTACTCATTACAGTCTTCGTCTCGAAAAGACCGTCAAAAACCAATACCGGATCTAACTGGGCCCAGCGACACCGTATTTCCTTCCCCAGCAGGCTTGGAAATCCCGTTAGTCCAACCGAGAAATTCAAGAACGATTTCTCGAAATATTCAATCTCATGCGGATTATGTATCTCGCGGCACATCGTTCGAAGGCAAGTCGGATACGACTGAACACATAGAGATCTATGCTCCGACACCAGGACGAGCCGCATCATCTCTGAGTAATCGCAATAGGTTCAGCCGGATATTGTGTCTCGATGAAGACTTGGAGGATGTGAACAAGCTTACCGCTAAGGCCACGGTAGAAGCTGCTTCCCATGACCAGAACTACACTGAATATGGCAGGGCAGCTGGCTCTTCTCCGGTGAATTATCTGTTCAGCCACGACAATAGGCACTTACTTGATACCTCGCATGACGGAGCCAAAGTTGGGCGGTCAAATATTACTGAAGCAGGTCCTGAGAGTACACTTGGAGCACCTGAGATCTCAAAAGACTCTTTGAAATTACCAGCAATGCAAATTCCTCGACGTAGCAGCTCGCGCTCGCTCCTTACAACAACAAGTGGTTATACTGTTGAGCCCACAATTCCCCCACGAAGGTCCTCGAACATGCGGAAACCTGCATATCACTTGTTTGAAAAGGCATCGGGGTCCGTCCCTGGGCTGTCTGTGGTTGCTGAGGATCTGAATAGAAGCGCCGCTCCTGGTCAGGAGACGATCCTGAAGAGTGCTAAATTCCGACATACCACGAAAGAGCCTCCTGCGACTACCGAGGATCTCGATAAAGGTAGAGCTCCCAGTCAAGTCGAGTTACTAAAGAGTCCCAATGTTTCTCGTACAACAAAGGAGCTCCCATCGCTTTCAAGAGAACCTACGCTCATTGCCTATTCGCCTCCCATCGACCCGGTACCATCGGCTCTCCCATCTGCCTTTACGCCTCTATTCGGGCACTTGAAAGACGAGACCCCCAATGCGAATGTTTGGTCTTCAGCAGTGACCGAGTCAAAGCAGACTGTTGAAGTTTCTAGTAATCCAGCCGAGCTTCCAGTAGTGGCTAGTCCAAGACAAAGCATTGACGTGTCAGCTACCGAAGTTGAGCCTAATACCGCGTCCCGTCCAGAGCAAAGTCTTGACATACCAGGTGACCAGGGCAAGCCTACCGGCGCATCTCTTTCAAAGCAATGTCGTGACATGCAGGCTGACCTTGGTGAGCCTACCAACACATCTCATGCAAATCAGCATGATGATACGCCAGCTGCCCAGCGTGACTCTGGAGCAGAATCCGCGACGAAGCAGAGCCTTGGAATTCCAGCTACCCTGCCTGAGCCTAAGAGAGTCGCTTACTCCGCCATATCTTCTTCGATACTGAGTGAGAGTGATGACGAAGAACAAGCACCGATCTCAAAATATAAACTCAAAATGCGAGCAAACAGAGACTCACCGCCGAGCTTGCAGCCTTGGAATCTAGATGCCAGTTATCCTTGGACAGGTCAATCACCAAAGCTCGAGGTTACCATGCCACGAAAGAGCGTGGATCCACCTGAACAGTTTTCCAGTTTAAAACCTCGATTCAAGCTCAAAGTTCATCAGTCTTCGTCATTCACTACGGGGACAACGAAAATCACGAAGCTGCGCCCATCAACGGAATCATCGATGCAAGCAAACATCAATGTTACGAACGATTTGTTCCGAGCTAGTGCGTTTGGGCGCCAGCCAAGACCTAGCCAGGAGAACAGTAGCCAATCAGCACACCTGCAGACGCGGTTCAAAGAAAGCTTTGAGCAACCTTCTGCGACTTTTGCAATTTCACCAACAATTACGCTTGTGCCCCCGTCTCCGGGTTTAAATCTAGAAGCCCGCAGCTTCTTCTCGGACGATAGCTCGCAGACGAGAAACAAAAGCAGTCTCAGGAAGCGGCTATCCCAGTTAAGGGCCATGGCTTCTCGAAACACCATGTCAGAAGAGGGAAGAAGCTTCGACAGAGGAATTCTGAGATCGAGAGCCAGCGGGCGCATAAGCAAGCAAAGTACCAGGACAGCCGAGGGTGTGTCACACTCCAAATCTGTGCGATCGAAGGTAGCCGAGAAGGTCAAGGAGTGGTTGCTGCGAGGAGGGGAGAAAGTTCGAGGATTACTGTGGAGAAGCCGGAGCGCCTCAGAACGACCCGATCTTGATCGTGGGATTTGAGTAGTCGGCATCATGAACTTACGTTGCCTGCGGATAATCGAATATCACTAATTGCTTTCAATTTGCTTCAATTTGCTTTTCTTGGCCTTAGCTTGCTTAATTACGCAAGCAAGCTGTTAAACATCGCCAGCTCTCCTGAAAGCTGGCAAGGACTCTGAGTTGAAGGAACTACACCCGTTTCGGAACTTTATCATTGATTTACTTGAAAACCACAAACTTGCTCAACCTCAACCCGGATCGGCCTTTCGGCCCCTAGGTCTAAACTAATACAGTCAACATCAACTAATCTAGAAATGGCGAAACTGTTTGAGCTCTTTTACCAGAGAAAATTCTGCACATTTGCTCGGGGGAAGATGCAACAGCTTAGACGCACGGATAGAGGAAAGTGTAGACTCGATAGACTCACCTAGCTTTAATCTAATATTCCACTGAATACATAATCTTTCCCTTTCCCACTCACTTTCTCCAGCACCGTTTACTCAAGGATACATACTACACGCCAAACTTATTCATCCCGTGTGACTTTAAACTTATCATAATTCCATCCATCCATTACTCCACTTGCAGTATCGCCTCTCGCACCCGATATCACCAATCAGGCATACATTCTCCACCGACCAACCAATCCACATAGCCAACCAACCATGTCTCACTACCAACCCATACAACACGAACAACCACCCATGCGCCGTCCCCGCCGTCCATCCAGATCTCGACCCACCGCAAACACGGCCAATCCACTCATCGCATCGGCAATGCAGCACGCAAACCCAAGAACCGCATTGGCGAAGTGGAAGGGGAAGAAGGCTGGTGAGGAGTGGGGAGGTTGGGGCGGAGAGGCGGAGAGGGAGTTTACGAGGCCGAGGGGGGAGGAGTGGGGTTGGGGTGTTCAGGATGTGGGGGGTGAGGGGGAGGATGGTGGGGATGATGTGGAAGTGGAAGTGGAAGTGGAAGACTCGCCAAATGGAGATAGCTTGTATGGGAGCGGGAGCGACTTGAGTTTCGAGGCTTTGGAAGAGCTCAAGCTTCTGAGGGACGGGCAGAGGCGGCGGAGGGCGCTTTGTCTAGGTGGAGGTCAGGAGAAAGGGCAAGAACAATCTGAAGATGGAAGTTTGGCCGCTCGGCCTGTTCAGGAGGAAAAGGTTTCGGAAGCTTGGTGGACTACTTTTCCGGGAAAGCACAAGGACGCACAGCCGAATGAGGCAAAGACGAACGAGCCAAAGCCGAAATGCAAGTGGAGCAAGAAGGCGAACAGGGTCTTGTCGAAAACGAAGAATTTTCTGGTAAAACTGGGCTATCTAAAACACCTGCATGGCGAATCAGCGAGGTAGACAACTGGACTTCGACGAGAACACCACTCACCGCGCCCCCAATGATAAAAATCCGCTCTTCCTCCCGCCTAGCCCATTGGATCACCTTGTTGGCGCTCTGAGCGAGCGCGTTCCTGCTGGCGTGCGGACCCGCGATGCAATACATTTCGAAGAGAGGAGTTACCCATGCAAGCGATATAGAATTGTGGCTGACGCAGTGGTGGACTTTGAGATGGGCGTTTTTGGCGTGGACGCTGGCGTGGAGCGTGTGGTATAAGGATAGAAGTCTGTCATAAGTCAGCCGTATTTACGTCAAGCATTAAGGTGTTATCTGAGTTGCAATCACCTCCGTCGTGCTAGCAAGGTCGTAAAGTGTGGTTCGTATGATGGCATGGTGAACTGAACGTTGGCCCGTGATTTGTAGAGAAAATGTCGCAGTACTGTTCCAGGGACAATATCTGTAGCAGCAGGGCGTCCGCGGCGCACTGCAGATTTGATAATGGCCATGCTACCATTAGTCTCGAGTTCCTAGGAAGGCGTCAGATACAAAAGTAGGTATTAGAAGATGCGAATGGAGGCGAACATCAACAACAGCATCTCGCATCTTTCTCAAGTCATAAAAGCTCTCCTTGTTCGCACTGATCAGGAGCACTGCTACTTCATCATGTCTTTCGGTTTCATTCCGTCGTTCATGTTCTTCTTCTTTTTCCGTTGTGTCGAACTCGATAAAGCTAACATACATGTACAGATAACCATTCTTGTTGAACCCAGGTAAACACAACGGTATCCAATTCTCACCTCCTCCAGCCTTGATGCCGTCGGCTTCGAAAAGCATGTTGAATATGAGCTGCAGGTCGCCAGGATGCAGAGAATGTCTTCTTGGCCTCACAACGCTTACAAGCCTACCACCAGCAACGATCAGGCCATATAATAGACTTTCACAGCGCGTCTGGAGCAAGCTGTTATTGATTACCTGACGATGAGATTTGCGAATCTTGAGACATTCAAGTGCAGAAAGAAGCGTTGGTGGAGAGCCACGGGTGAACGTATCAGCCAATGCGGAGAGTAACGTCTCCGTGCCTTTCAAAGGCCGCCTTAGGTCAGTCGATGGTCGATTCGAAAAAAGGTGGGTCAATGTGGGCAATGTCAAGGTCGAGAGGATCTGCATGTATAATGCTTCAAGCTGTACACGGAGCTGGGCGTCGCTCTCTCCGAGCTTGCTGATAGCAACAAGATACAAAGGCCCTTGAGACATGATCACGAATCGAGCTCCGCCCGCTGTGAATCCTTTTAACTGGTCTTGTGCACCCTCATAGAAAGAAATGATGGTTTGAATCACTCCGATGTACCCAGATATCAAATTATCATCACCATGGCGATTGTAGATAGGTTTGCCAGCGGAAGAAAGTATAAGGAAATGCTTCCGCTTTGATTTCCAGAGCGCCAGAAGATCACCTGCGTGCCTTATCAGCATCGAGCATTCCAAGATCCACGATTCCGTCACCTTCATTATCACTTTCCGCATTTATTTCGCCTAGGTCCTCAAATTCCTGATTGAAGTCCGCTGTAACTTCATCGTCCTCGTAGCTGATGGACTCGAAAGGGTCAAGCCGTTCGCCTTGGCTGCTGAGCAATCCCCATGCAGGGCTTGCCGAAGACGCTCCAAGAACCTCGCCGAGCAAACTCTCGACATCCCCACCAGCTTCCAAAGTGGGCGCATAGCTCTTCACACTTGCGGACTCGTCTCCCTCACTTCCATACCTATTCTTGAATCGCTTTATGCTACCAAAATCTTTTGGAGACCTCCGAGAAGAGGTCGACTCCGAAGTCTCTCGGGAACCACCTGGGTAAGATTGGGTGTGGATATCCGTGAGGGAGAGACCGGTTGTTGCAGTCGCTTGAAGATTGGGTCGAGAAGAACTCTTCAGTGTTAGGAGCCCACCACCGGAAGTACTCGAGACTTCTCCAAGGAGGTCTAGCTTCACAGGTCTAGGCGGCAAAGGTGGACGGGGCCCTTCATCTGTGAGGGTAGTTCGAGAGACAGATCGAGGTGTGGATGGCGCCGCCGACGTCAGTCCTTTCTCTTGAGTGTCGACATGGGCCGTCGTAGGTGTCGAAATAGTCCCTTGACTATAAGACCCTTCTCTTTCACCGGAACCCGTCTCAGAATGGTTCATTAGACTAGCCCATGTGTATTAACCTGAAGCAGCGGTTCCGCTGTGATGCTTGTCTATTGAAGACGGTAGTATAACGGCCACATCACGCTTATCTCATCATGGCTAGCGTGGCTGTTTATGCTGAAAGTGGAAGCCTAGGCAAGTGTCAATATCTTCTTGCAAATCATTGAAGTGGTCGTTCAGTAGTAAGCGAATTAGATCGCCGAGTGATATCTCCAATGAACCATATCTAGTGTTGTCGAATCTACTGCTTCAAGATCTACTGCTTGGTTAACCACAGTCAGCCTTGTCATGAAGCCGACCGCCATCATGATCAAAAGCATATATCTTGTCAAGCAACTTAGGTGAAGATCTGATGGAATACCGGACTAGATTGTGTATTCGCCTCTGAGATGGATGGTCTCCAGGACAAGAGTTCTCGGCGATATGCCTCTGCTGTAGAAAGAGCACTTTCATTGTTCGATACAACGTTACAGGAATGGGCCGATTATATCTCTTTTCTAGGACGTCTGCTTAAGGTAGAGCACTTCTCTTCTTTTTTCGAACAGATCATTGATTATTCATTCCAAAGGTGCTACAAGCCCGACCTACTGGCGCCACAGATATCCCACATAAAGCGGTCGTTGCAAAACGATTATCACAGTGTCTAAACCCAACCCTACCATCTGGAGTGCACCAAAAGACGCTAGAAGTTTACGCGTACATATTTTCAGTCCTAAAAGTATGTACATGAAGCCTTGCCAGCGAGCTTATAAGGACTAAGGATTGGACGAGTAGAAAGATGGCCTCGCTCGAGACCTGCCTCTGTACCTCCCTGGGCTATCGCCAACACTTTCCTTTGCTTCGCTGTCTGTAAAACCAGCCCTTCTCTCACTCTTCGAAACCTTTTTTCTAGCATTGGACCCAAAAATTTTGCGGCCAGCTTTGAAAGCTATTGTGTTAGCTCTTCTTCCAGGCCTTGAGGAGGAAACAAGCGAAGAGTTTGAACGTACCCTGAATGTTCTAACCAGGTTAAAGGACGTTACTGGGGCGGGAGGTAGGACCAGCTTACACTCTTTAGATGCGTCAGGGGATCAATATTTCTGGCAATGTTTTTTCCTGGCTTCAATTACCAGCCCAAGCCGGAGGCAGGGCGCTTTGGCATATTTGGTTCGCAAACTACCCCGGCTTGGGCCCATTTTGGACATAGATGAAGCTTCAGGTCGACTGAATGGCAACAGCGCCCCAACTGCCAACGAACAAGAGCCATTTGGGGCTATCCAAGCGGTAGCGTCTCCCGAGCCAGGTCTTTTAATTCGCTGCTTCGCCGCGGGTCTTCAAGACGAGCAGCTGCTGGTTCAGAGAGGATTTCTAGACCTCCTAGTCACGCACCTACCATTAAGGTCCCCTGTACTCCACCAAAACGTGTCGCCGGAAGATTTAGAACGGCTTATAGCTGCAGCCGTATCGGTAGTGGCTCGGAGAGAAATGAGCTTGAACAGAAGACTTTGGACATGGTTTCTTGGACCAGAGCTCGCATCCGATATACGTGATAGTACGCCCAACTCGCCCATCTCTCTAGAATCAAATGAAATTGTCACCTCTTTGCGCAATCTTAAAGATACGCAAGTCGCCCACTTCAAGCGGCATGGCCTCTTTCCTTTGGTTCAGAGTATCCAAAGGATGATCGATAATGACAACGGAACACCGTTGGAAAAAGCTCGCCCATTCCGTATCTGCTTGTCCTTAATGGACCGATGGGAAATTGGCGGACTGGTAGTACCCCGTGTTTTTTCACCAGCGATGGAAGGCGTATGGCGGTACCAGAAGGCTGCTCCTTCGAAAGATGCATTCACAGAGGTGCTTCGCAGCGCCAGTGTGTTTTTTGATGGAGTTGAAAGTGGGCTGATCTGGGGAGAAATAATGAAGGTCCTCCTCAGTTCGTTCGACGTCTCGAAAGGGGACCATGACGCAGAGACTGCGCAAGACCGGCTTAGCCTAGTGCTGTTCATTATTACACGGTTCAACGTTCGTGAAGAAGAAATGCTAATTGTCCATATACCGATGGTAACTCTGGTCTTGCTGGCAGAGGTACAATTTTATCTCAAGGCTTCAATACGGGACGATGCATTGAGTACTGAGCTTGCGCGTCCTGCGCTCAAGATTGTCAGTCAGCTTCTGGATTTGGTTCCGGAGCGAGCCTTTGCTCACAATGGATCTTCTGAATCGGAAGTCGAATACTCCGATTTGATGATTGGACACCTTGTGGATGAAGCACAACAGTTCTATAGCGAGAGTCGAAACATAGACTCAGCCCACCCACCCATCACAGGGAGCACAATCGCGGGTTCACTTCTGCAAATAACAATCCAGCTGGTGATAGAAGGTTTACATTCTGGGGTTCATGTTGCCTACATGGAGTCTGAGCTGTCTATCATTGATAAGCTAGTGGGCAAAATATCCATGAATGCAAGCAACGAAACATCGTTTTCGGCTTTGATGGAAGCTGCAATAACATTCGCCGCTCAAGTAAGAGAGACCGTACCTTTCCCAGCTGTTGCAGCCTTTGTGTCAGCCCTCGGCATACTATGCACCACAATGCCCTCTGTGACCACTAATAATCGCATCCGCCAGATGGTTCCGAATCTGATCGATAGAGTATGGGCTGATCTCTCTCCTTCAATACCCAAGTATAACGTTGAGGCGGTTCGCTGCATTTGGCGGATTCACTCCACGATATGTCCGGATAGTCAACTAGTCGAGTCTTCTGTGGCAACGCTTATGTCAGTTGCTCCAGATGGGGACAATCGATCTGGACTAGAGGTCGAGTCCGCGCGGCGATTTGCGACGCTCTGGGCTCATACTAGCCAGAAAGAGAGCCTCATGCTAGCCCGCCCGCTGTCGATTCTTCTCGATACTCTATTCGATTCGAAGACCGAAGTGTTTTTATTCGCTAGCAGCTGGTTGCAGTCTCTCTCTAACATTCAAACGTAAGTAAGCTGCAATGGCATCACTACAAAAGGCTCACAAACCTTCAGAATCGTTGATCTCCTCGTACGCCGGCTGCGAAGTCTTTCTTGCTTGATGCAGTCAATATCGTCGTTGCTGTCAGACACGGAGCAACCTCACAATGATCTTCGTGAGTATGATCATGATCTCGGTGAATGCCTTTATAATCTTCAGACGATTTCCAATTTAATTCAGTACGTACCAAAAAGCATCTGGCCGTCACTCTCAAAAGGTTATCCAAGTGCGAGTATAGTAGTTGGGCGAGGAAACATTCAAACATCCATTGACGAAACGAGTTCAACCTCAATAAACGACCAAAGTCGAAGCACCACCAATCAGACCTATCTAGCACACGTCTGTGTGGGAATCCTAGACAAAAAATTTCAACAGCAACACGACGGAAGCCCTCATGCTTCGGTGTTACGTCAGGCTGGTACATTTCTTCTGCAACAAATGTTCCTTGGGCCATCCTCAGCAGACATGATGGATATGAACTTAGAAGTTTCCATTATCGAGGCTCTTTCGTGGAGTGTGAAACAGCCGGATACCTTACTTCAAGTACCGCTTATGAGCCTGATCCTGACTGCTTTGAGAACACATGCGACAACTGTAGATATGGTTCCAAAACCGGCACATAGAAGGATTCTCTCAGGGGACACCATGAAAAGCTTACCGCGAATCTCGCTGTCCACAGATAGAAGTGACAATGAACAAGCAGTGGCTTTCCCATCACTGCCCCCACCAGCACTACTGGATTGCATTATGTTGGCATTAAGCTCTCAGAGTAGTCATCCAGTAATTGAACACTGGGTACGCTTTTTGGACGATTGTATGCCTCTTTATGCTAGGAGCGCTTTTCAGATACTAATGCCGCTTGTCGATTGCTTCAACAAGGTCATCTATTCTGTATTCGAGAGCCTACAAGCCACCTTTGAAGAACCTAAGAGTGCATCATCTGCTGTTACTGAACCTATCGCCACTGTCATGTCACTTCTCAATGGTTTAGAAAAAGCCCTGGCCAGGGCTCATGATCTTTTGATTCAGAACGAAACAAATACTGCATCAGTAATAAACCCGGAGCAGACACCAGGGTTCTTTGGGAATATGGTATCTGGTGTCTTTGCACCTGATACGAACAGATCAAGGACTGCTACAGCGAACAATCGATTGACTGTTCTGCTCTGTTTTAAAGATGCTGTTCAGCTCTGCTTCGAGATCTGGTCATGGGGCAACCACGGCTCACGTAACTCACTTCGCGATACTTCGGCTTCAGCTTCATTCAATCACACATCTATGCGCGTGCGGAACCGCTCACGCCGTATCTTAGAGCACCTCTTCGCCGCAGAAGCTCTGGAATGCCTCGAAACCTTGATCGAATTATGGTACAATCCCGACGCCAGAGACGGCGAGGGAAGATCGAGTGCCGTACTCAACCTATTGCATGTCCTAGACGGATCGAAACCAAAGAATACAATTCCGGCAATCTTCAATGCAATGTACAGCCGCACCAACCCCACCGTTCTCGACCCTGCTCGAAAATCAACCTTGACCTCTGATCTGTCGGATATTACTCTATCTGGGTTCCTAGTGGCATACACTCGATCTCTGGAAGATGACGCAATGGATGAGATCTGGAGTGACTGTATGACATTCCTACGAGACGTTCTGGCCAATCCAATGCCTCACAGGCAGACCTTACCAAAATTGCTTGAGTTCACAACAATACTAGGTCAAAAGGTAGACAATACCAACTTCGGAGAGCAACGCAAGATGCGACGAGATCTTGGGGTAAGCTGTCCGCTAAAAGAGCTTACTATCAGGGTGCTAATTATGACAGGACCTCTTCTCACGCCTACTCTCTGCAACCTTCACAATAAAGCCTCTGGGATTCACACTCGATACACCACCAGCCGATAGTGAGAAATCATCTACTCCATCGCTAAAGCCGATTGACATTCGCAAGCCATCGTTTACTGTTGATATTATCACAATACTGGCCTCGATTGTACCTAATCTTCCGAAAATCGTGATCGACACCGATCGAATAGCGGCTGCCACAACCATAATCTCTGCACAAGTAATTACACCCACGATCCGCTGGAAGACCTACCCTCAGAATGTAACAGAAGGGACTCTTGGTATACTATTTGCGTTGTCAAGAATACCAGAAGCGTCGAAAATCTGGAAGAAAGACGTAACGGAGGCCTTTAACGATCCCAGGTTCTTCTGTGCTAGCTCTTTGGGTCTGGCCGAGCAAGGCTGGCTGCCGATACTACGGCAGTGGACACTAATCGATAAAGATCGTATGCCAGAGTATCTGTCACGCTTATCTACACCAACATCAGCAGGCATCATGTTTGGTGTTGGAGCTAGCTCTGCTCGTTTGGAGGCAGACCGTAAGACTCAACTCAATCTTAGAAGGATGGCTACTCTCATTCTTGCTGCTGCTGGCGATGCCTTCGTCGTCAATGTAAGCGGCATTCAGGAAAAGGTGGTTGAGATCTTGGCTGCGACTGCCGCTTCTTCGCCCTCCTCGATAACTAGAGCCGAGGTCTTCATGCTGCTTCGAGCGCTGATACTGAAAACATCAATGGTGCATTTGGCATCGTTCTGGCCCATCGTTAGCTCAGAGCTTTATGACGCGATATCTTCCCTATTACCAGATCATGATAACCATACTTACAACGCCTACTCTGTTGTTCAAGCCTGCAAGCTCCTGGACATGCTTCTCACCACTGCTCCTGACGATTTCCAATTGCGCGAATGGCTCTTTATTACAGACACCATCGATGCTGTGTACCGTCCTGCAACCTGGACACCTGCCGCATTGATAGATCGATTGGCTGAAGATCTAGGGTCCAAGGCCCAGGTCAGACCTGGCGCTAAGCCGTCTCTCGCGTCTATCCATGCAAAAGATATGTCAAAGGATGATTTGGTTAGCTCTCTTCTTCCATACCTTCGCCAATTGAGCATCAACTCGTTTGAGAGTACGTATAGAATGGAGGCACCGGATTGGAAAGGTTGTTATGACGATTTGCTGGTTGATTTGTTCGATGATTCTGCGCTTGTTTGAGATACCCTCTAGATAGACAACATGCCAGGCTTTGAAGAAAGCGATATAGTGTTACCCTACCAACTCACCTTAGGTTACCATGCGTGAGTCCAGGATGGAACAAGTTAGGGCTTTCCTTTAGGGCTAATCTCTGACGTCATCCCTATCCCTGCGTCACACCTCCATCTTCATCAACCTCATCCTACCACCAAAAGATACACTGTCGATCGAACCTCCAGCTATTCAAACCCCCTCCTGAACTCCTCCATACATGCGAAGTTTCACAACCGCAGCCTTCAAAATGACCAAGCGTGTACGCCTCTTCCTCTTCCATACCCCATCAATCCCCAAACTGCTAATCACCAACCTACAGATCTCATTCACCGTCCACGGCGACGTCCAAGGTGTGAATTTCCGGTACGTACAGCTCCAAACACGACATCATCACAAGGGCGAGGTCCATTTGCTAAAAGCCCAATGTGGTTTTTCTCTCTTCCGTGGGGAAAAGATCATTCACGCAGAAAAAAGCCACATCTTACGGCCTTACGGGGTTTGTGAAGAATACTCCTGGGGGCAAGGTAAGTCACCTATGTCCCCATCCCTGTCTCCTCCCCAAACCCCCCCTTTCTTTACTTCTGCATCCTTTTCATTCATCCACTCACGCTTCTTTTTATTTTTTTCTTATTGGGCAACAAATAGGTCCAAGGCGAAGCCCAAGGCCCCGACGAGTCCCTGCAGAAATTGCTCAAGGATATCGACCGTGGCCCGTCGGCGGCGCATGTGGTTAAGGTGGAGAAGAGTGAGGTGGAGGTGAGGGAGGGGGAGGGGGGGTTCGAGGCGATGTAGGGGGGTGGAGGGGTGGTGGAAGGAAAGGGAAGGGAAGGGAAGGGGGGAGTTGGGTTGGGGTTTGCAGGGGCGAAGAGGACGTGAGAAACTCGAGGATTTAGGAAATCTTATGCAAAAACACCATGAGTCCGTCCTGGTCCTGCTGGACCTGCTTGAAAAATTTGCACATCTGGTAACGGGGTTGAGCTTAGTCTGAGAGCTCGGCCAGCTGCTGCGAACAAAACGCGTTTCGGCAAGTGAGAATTCCAAGATGCCGAGACGTGGGTGCCGACAATAGAAAGATTTTCAACAACGGTTCCCAAGGGGTGCATGCAATTTGTCATAGTCATCACGAGCAACTTCCACGAAGTTGCGCAGAGCTCGTGGAGGAGCTGGCTACGCATGAAGAGTGCTGAGAAGTTGGCGGTAGGGTGGAGTGGAGATGGAGGAATGGTGTTTGGCTGTGCATGTTGCGTGGTGGAAATTTGATGGTTGATGAAGTGAGGAGTGTATGGCCAAGCTGATTCTGAATAGCTGAGAACAAGGTTTTGTACAGAGTGGTACAGTATTTTACAGTTGAAGATATCTCGGGCATGCCTCCCCTTCTCAGCCAACAATCCAGCGCTCTCATACAAACCCGCTGAGTGTTCAGTTGTGTTCATTCTTCCGCCCGTAGGTGTGGGGCTTTTCGTTCATAACGCCCGACTGATTGACGCTGGCCAGTTTTTGGTGTTTTCGTTTGGTTCCAACCTGTTCCCGTTCTTCTTGTGTCCAATACGTTTCCCGTTTCATCTTCCTCATTAGGATTTCTTTTTCGCCATCGCATCCATCTTCTCCTCCAGACTCGATACGTAAGCGTGGATCTTTTGAACCGCCGCTTGTAAAGCCTGTGCCATTAGCTGTTATCAGCCTCCGTTTGGTAAGATGTGCCTTGGTATGAAGGAAAGCTCTGATTGGTCTATTGGCAGAACGACTCCTCGACAACCCTCCCTCTGCATGACTCTATAGTCAGAAAAATCTAACGCGTCTAATCCTGATGCTCTGCAAAGAGATCTAGCTCCGAGAAAGAAGCATGTGTATCGCAACAGCCCGCACGTACAGCTCATCGCCTCATCAACCATTACAATATCTTTTTATCATATACATAAAGTAAAACCATGCACCTGATGCTTAAGTTCCACAACAATGCATCTAATAATGCGCGCACAACTGAAATGACACACAGCGCTCTCTAGATGCATAAACGTTCGTAAAGATCACGTACGTAAATGTCCTCCGTCAACAGCTCGTTGGACACTTTGTACTCCTCGAGAATGTAGTAGTAGGTCCCTGCGCCAGCGAGGGTGGAGCCGAGGAGGAAGCCGAACATTCTGTGGAACAGCAGAACTGAGTCAGCGAGAGTCGCAGGGCAGGAGAGCAAGCAGTCATGGACAACAGAGGCTGGAGAAGGAATGGCTGGCTTACCCTCCCCTGAATGCGCCGACAGGCTTCCGCAGCGGCAGCGCTGCCGTAGATGTTTCCAGCAGTGTTCTCGATGATTGAAAAGTTCTCGTGGTATTTGTTCGTAGCGTGGAGGCGGTGGCGGGTTTAGAGAGAGCGCGTAATGAAGGGGTGAGAATTCTGGAGGCCATTACGTCGGGGTGGGACAAGTCTGGGTCGTGAGTAAGGCAGTATCGGAAGAGCGTATTTAGTGTATGGTTAGAGGTAGGAATTTCTAGTCGAAGAGAGGAAATGGGTGAATATGGTGTCGGCGAAGTGCAGGTCACTACTTTTACATCAACGACTGACAGTTCCCAGGGGTTAGCGAGAGGTGTTTTCTGAAGCTAAGCCTGATATGGAGCCCCAGAACGAACTAAGCTTAGTTTGGAGGTATCTCACAGGTCGAAGTGCGTCCTATGGGAGCGATGGTAGGTACCTTAGTCTTCTATGATTTGTGAGAGGGGTTGTTTTGGGGTGTTCTTTACTCGAAACTGGTAATATGGTTATGTTGTCCTCTTTGTAAAATTAAAGGGCAGATCCAAGTCCAGAATCTCTCTAAGGGTGTAGAAGTCGACTGCAGTCCTTAACCAAGCTATTGATCCAACCGTATCATAACAGGGGAAGTCGGATTTACTCCAAGCCCAAAACAAAAGGCCTCTGTGCAACCCATTCCCAAAGAGCTCCGTAAAGCTCCGCGTCCTCCTGCGAATGAGCCCTCCAGTAATTCTCAATATCGATCAGGTAATTTTCGTGATACTGCTCCCTAGCCATATCTTTGACCAACCTCCTCACTCTCCCAGAAGCAACGATGATGTCAAACCCACTGCCCTCGTTTCCTCGTTTCCAGCTGCCGGTTTCGAAATATTGTCTATGCCACATCTTGTACCATTCCTGATATAGGATTCGCATGTTTTTTTCGTAAGGAGTCGGTTCGAAGTTTTGCTGGACAGCCTCTATTAGCAGCGGTGGGGAATTGAGGATGTTAAGTACCTCTTGGGTTTCGTTGATTGACTGGCGATTGAGATCTTGAAGAGCTGGATCTAGGACTCCAGAAACCATGCGAACGGACATCTCTGCAGGTTATTCTGAACTTCCCGTAGGAAAGTGGAGTTATTGTAGTCTTCGAAAAGGAATCGAAGTATAGAATGAAGTATAGGGCAAGTTTGGAGATCAGGAATGGCGTCGACAGAATAGGACTTATAAAGTTGGGAGAGGGTAAATTTCGGAGCCCCGGAAGAATGTTACGTTGAAGAAAAATCACCTTCTGACTCAACAGTAAGGTAGATCCACTTCTACGTGTTCCGAATCGGGAAAGTTCAATGGAGAACCTTGGCATTAAAGGAACTGAGGATTAGAGTCACGAAAGCATGGAAAACCCTAAGATACACAGTGAAGCACTTTAGTCAATTTTAATCGCCATATTTATGAAACATACATCACCTCCTCTTGTATAAGTATCAAGTATTATTGTGGGAGAGATATTTTGATCAATGTTTAGCAACTTACTAGCTGTGTATCACCCTAAGGCAAAGAACAAGCATTAGCTCCCCGGTGCCGGCCCAACATCATGACAATTTGCCCCTTAAACCCGTACATTCTCGGGATTGTACATTTCAATAAAAAGATTCTTGTCGTCGCCTGAATATCTTTCATAAGATTCGAAGTTTCTGAACATAATTGGTGACTTACCCAAAAGACTTTCAATTCCACGGCTTCCGCGTCTGGCACACATTGCAGCGATAGCTACTGAAGATTCCCAGATCTGGTACCAAGTAATACGATCCGGCGAACCGGTAGTATCAACATTGATGACACACTTGCCGTCTCCTATAGGTTCGGGCCGTCAGCTTGATAGATGCGAGCACGAAAGCGTTCTCTGTCCTTACGGGAGCCCAACTCAAAGGGTAATTTTACATCAACACCTGGGAATGAGGAGTGTCCAAATAGTTTCTTGTCATGTGAAACTGGCATTTGGTTCAAAATCACCTGACAAGATGCTGGACTTGGACCCTCTGGCCCATCACATCTGGCTTTTGGCTTGTAAGCGGCTACGAACACAGCAAGCTGTTGTTCCCTTCCTTTGTAAATATTAGTACCCTTGGAAAGCGATACCGCTTCCGAAGATCAAGGTCTAGATTTCACTTGGTGTTTCAGTAAAACTCACCTATTTTGTTTGCAATGCCGCCGTGCGCTGGTCCCCCGTTCACACAATCACGGATTATTGTGGCAGCGGCTAGTCTGAGTTCTAAGGCAGTGGCGTGAGCCATGATAGTTGGTTTGGGTAGGAATGCCTCAATTCGACACAGACCGTCCGCTACCACTCACATCAGAAAAGCTCACTGGATGCCCAATTAGTCCAACACTGGAGAAATGCTACAACTTACAACTCAAGAATCTGTAAGGCAGACCTATATCAGGTCTTCCGATACCACGCTGCCCAAAGCTCATCTGGGATGGATTTGAAGGAACGTATTTTAGTGCATCCAAGCAGCTAAAAGACTGCATCTGAGTACCAAAAATCTTGTCGCATATGATTTCCACAGCATTCGTCGAAGAATTGAACGGCGACGTAGACGAATTGAAGGATGTTAGCGTGGTTGAGAAATTATAAAGCCGTGATACATCATAAAGCTGACCATCTATGTTCTGCAGTACTAACGACGACACACCGGACACGAGAAGACAAGATACACTGGTCAAGGAAATAACAAGCATGTTCTGATCACTAGAAAGGTAACACGCGTATCTGACGTGGTTCGTTGCTGCTAAAGAATTCAAGAACTGCAAGATATATGTGGGAAATGCTCATTTGTTGTCGCCAATCTGCAAGTTGGTTTGTATCAAGTAGACGATTCACTTCGACATTGCGGTAGGGCCAACAATGTTCTCTCTCAAGCGTGCTAACAGTATTGCTTCGTTTACCATACGTCAAAACAAATATGAGGTAAGTTGATGAAATTGCCGACGCGGGGAAGCGTGATGCGACAAACCCCCGATCTGTCACGGCTACAATTGATATTGTTAGAACTCCTGGTAGTATTCCTTTTCCGCGATGGTCAGAGCTGAAGAAGTTCGCAGTGATTGATCGAAGCGAGCCGCCCATTCGATGTGCTGATGAAAAGGCTGTTATTTCTCTATGACTGACTTTGCTGGTACATGTGACATGCGTATTGGCGGCTTCCAGGGGGGGTTTTCCGATAAGTCCCAGTCTGAGACAATAATACCTAGCTGCTTCTCATGAGAGTCTTAGAGATCAAAGGGCAGTGACGAGCTCGTCACTTCGCGTCTGATTTGCTGTGGGCCCGAGTTTCTCGATCTGGTACATATATGCCAGACTGTATGCTCATACTCAAAATATTAATTTCAGATTCGAGGTATCCAGAATCTTCTGCAGGGTCTGGGGTTTGAGTGCAGTATCTTATAAACACCCTGCATGTTGTTCAACACGACAACATCCCATGTCCGGTCAGAGCTAGGTAACAGAATTGTAACGGACACGCAGGGCTTCCACAGATTCTGTTTATGAGTGCTAGTGAAGGAGGTTATTCAGGTTCAAGATGGGTCTATCATTCTCAGTTAGAAAGAGGAATCTCTAACCGAGGATGTCTCTGATAATTAGACCTATGTATGCCTGCAAAGGACACACGGAGACGAGATGAGAATACTACTTTCTCACAACCTCCAATCTGGTAGACATGAGCGAACTAGATAAATAAGGCTTCCCGACTTCAGTACGGGTAAAGCCGGCACCCGGCACCCGAAGAGCCGATGTCCGTAAAAGTGCCATCATTCTCGAATTGGTTAGCTGCCTCGGCTGCTTGATCCATGTCCCAACGCGCAAAAAACACCCCTAACACCACGCCCCGTGTTTGAAATAAACATTCCATCAACTCCGAAACACACGTGCTTCAGGACATGAGGACATGTACCATCACACCATGTCAACTCCCACGCTTTCACTCCACGATAATACCCCATCCAACGAACACCACGCTGCAGACCATTCCGACAACATGGCCCTCAGTCCCACATCCGTGACTGATAGCAATACCTCCGCGTCCCCTTCGTTCACAAGAGACTCATCACCATCTCCCTCCATCTCTCCAACTCCTGCATTGTCCGCATGCCCCCCTTTAGATCGGTCTTTTTCTGCTACTTCATCAACCGTATCTTCATACTCGAAGCAATCGATAACGTCTCGGTCATCGTCTGCGTCGACTACCCTACGGCAGCGCGGTTATGTGCGTCCCCAAGGCGTCACATTTGCTCCATCGGCTGGCAACAGGGACAGTGTTCTGAGCTTGGGTAGTATTGCTCATCTGCAGTATTACTTTGCTAGGACGGGCTTGCTGGATGGCAAAGGAGGCCAGCTGGCGAAAGAGAAAGAACAGAAGATCAAGCCGCGAATCGTAGAAGAGCGTCTTAGCAGTACTCCAGACGACTACCCAAGCCCAAGTTTCCATTTTGGCCATGATGCGGCCGAGAGCTCCGTGGGGGAAGATGACATCAATCTTGATTGGGAAGAAACCATGATGCTGCCACCAACAGTAAGCACATATAGCCACAGGGTTCAGTTCATATCACCACCACCGGATTCGGTGATGCTCAGACATGATCTCAAACTGGCATTGCTTGATGCAAAACAAGCCCTACAGCAGGTCGAGGATCACCACAGCGAAGCTCTTGACCTACAAAAGGAGCACGAGGACCGCGAACACCCTGAAGTGGAGCACGCACATACAGCGGCTATACGATCGATAGAATCACAAGGCTGGTACGAAATCCAAGGTCTCCATATTCTTGATGTTGTGACCTTGGCGATACGCGCTGCTAAAATATACTACACTACACATGAGCATCCTCAACGACTTTATAGTATCAAGTCGGAACGCCAAATCCGAGAAGAGCTTCTTGGAGTGATGGATGTCTTAAAGCGTATGGCCAGCCGTACTTTCGCTGACGGTATGAGAGTCGAAGAGTTGAAGGTCGTTCAGTGCTGGGTCAAAGGTATAGAGAAGTTTGTTGCGGACGAGAAGATATTGGAGACGCAAGAAGCTAAGAATCGCGAGAGATGGAAGTGGCTTGAAGACAGCTGGGTACATCGAGAACGCGAACGAGAATGGATGTTCATGAGTTCTTTTCTTCCAGAGGTTACTCTCCCAGAATGGACGGCCGTGGACGATTCAGAGCCCTCCTCAACGCCATTCTTGGCTGCACTGCGGAACGGTTTGACGCTAGTCCATCTACATAATGCTGTCTTGAAGAAGTCCAAGAGGCAGTTTGGCGAAATAAAATCCTTTCACACAGATACCGCCAAACCTTACCGCTGCGCAGAAAATCTCCGTTACTGGATCAAAGAATCAGAAATCCGATGGGAGACTAAACTCAAGGTGGATGTTACTGGGGTTGTGCATGGGAAGAACGAAGCCTGGCCTGGATTCGATGCTGCTATCCTGCAATGGTGCATAGCTGCAAGAGAAGAGTTGATGAAGGAGTGGAGGGAGGATTCCGTCCGCATGCCGCCACCAAGCATGTACCATGACGACTAATAGCCCGACGTCCTCAATCAGACATTCACGAAAATTATGACGGCTTCAGACTTGGCATGGAATCATTGTTCTAAGTCTGCCGGATTATACCCCGAGGCAGTAAGCCAGTGTTGTGTAATTGGGACCTGCTTTTGAATTCTTTGTCTCTACGATGGCGGAGCGCCTGATACCCCGGACTTATTATTGGAGTTCAACTAGCAGCACTACATCAACTGATCCAAAGCAATTCAAGTAACATGGTTCACAGAAGACCTAATAATGCATTGATTGGTAAAGACCAGTTGTTTCCCCATAATGTGATTTCCAACCTGATCTGGAACTTGGAATGCCAAGCAATGTGGTGAGACGGATCCTCCCGGCACTGGCGGCTTCTGAAACGCCGACATTACGCCCTACGCCCTACGCCTTACGCCTTACGGCTGTCAACATGCTTTAGATCGTGTCGGCATACTCAGACAGGACCATCCAGCCACAGCGAGACTGTAGCAACAGCAGCAAAGCAACCCTCGCTCACTGTCTCGTACAAAATACTTCCTTAGCTGCCACCTTGTCCTTAGGAGAGCGAATTATGTAGTGCATAATACTAACGCGTGGAGTCTCGCGTTTGCACAAAGCTTTGTCCACTGTGCAAACCAGTATAGCCACCATTATTCTCGAGCCTGTTCAGAAGCTCTGATCTCGCTGGCAAAGAAAGAGCAAATACAGAAGTACTACAGAGTCAGAAATCGAAACGGTGGTGTGCATGTTACTACACCATAAAGTGTTCCACCACCACCTGTCTCTGAAGATCGTATGGACCCCTGAAAGAGAAAGAAATCCACACAAAGCAGAGGGCATAACTGCAACGACAATAGGAAGAAAGACATCGTTGCCTCTACATACGGAGGAATCGATCGTTTTGGGGTGGACTGCATGGAGTAACGACTGTCAATCTTTTTATCAATTTGGACCCTCTATTCAGCCATAGATTCATAGTCTCTATGGCCGGCGATAAGACCACCGCTTCCACGATGGCCTCCAGCAACGGATCGGTTCTTTCACCGAAACTCAACACAGAACCAGAAGAAGACCACTCAACCGTCAGCAGCTCGGAAGATGATGAGCCACCACCTCCCCCTCCTAAAGATCCTGTGGATCGCACATTGATGTCGCCTATCGACGCGGAATCTTACTTCAACTCCTTTAAGTCCAAGACCCCATCTCGGACGAATTCAGTGTATTCGCTTTCTCGGGTTTCCTTCACCAATCAGCTGTCTCAATTGACTTCGTTACATCTACCAAAAGCAACATCCTTGTCAACAAGTATCTCTGCCATTCCTACTGCTCCCACTGCTGCCAGAGCATTTAGCAGTGCCGCGGAGCAGATGCGTAAATGGCTTCAGAAGGCGTCAGAGGTCCTGAAGGACTTGGACGCCGAGGACGACGTCGAATGGGCAGCTGCTGGGGGCCGTGAAGGGCTGGAAGAGGTTGATGCCGCCATCGGAAAGTTTGAAGGCCTGATAGGAATTTATGTTACCGCAATAGAAGAATTGCAAGAAAGGCCTGACATCGCAGATATACCACCAGCAGAGCTCAAGTCTGTGGTTGACCAAATGGAGATCATCCTTAAAGAGTGGGATAGTGTTCGAAAACTCCTAAAAGGGGTGAAGAGTCAGGTGGAGCTAGCAATGGAGTGGGAAGAGCTATGGAACGTTGTACTAGGCGACATCGGATTGGAGATGGAGAACCTGAGTAGGCTGGTATATGAGATGGAAGAATTAAGGCACAAAGCAATGACGGCAGATTCACTTGCCGGAGGAGTGGCAGGGCTGGATATACAAGAGCTGGAAACCATTGTCGAAGAAACACCGATGAACAAGGATAACACATCGAATCATCGTTTCAGCTTGCCGTCTACGTTCTCCTCAAGCTCTCCCGTTGGCTCCCCAATTATCCCCAGTCATCATGATGACTCGAACTTACTTGCACTTTTCGCGAGAATGCAGCCTCTCCGGGCATCTTTAGACTTTCTGCCGATGACTTTGTCAAGCTTTTATGCGAGAGCAAAGCCTGTTCTGCCTACCTCTTGCCAAGAGCTTGAGACACGGAGGCAAGGCTTAGAAGAAAGCTGGATGAAGTTAGAGAGCGAAGCTGACGGGCTGAGGCGAGAGCTTGGTGAGGATCGCTGGGTGCTTGTATTTAGGAACGCAGGCAGGCAAGCGCAAAAGTTATGTGAGTCGGTTGAGCGTAGCATCAGTAACCTACAAGAATCCATTGATATCGGAGCACAACACAACAATCCCCCTGCTCTCGCAAAAAAGGTGGAAAATTATGAAGCCAAGAAGTTATACTATGGACCAGCCATAGAGAGAGTGCTAGCGATCATCGAGAAGGGCGTTCAAGAACGCCTCACAGTCAACGGTGAAATCCTCCGGTTACGTTCAGATACTCGAGCTAGATGGATGAACATCAAAGCAGAGATCAAGGACATGAATCTTGCATTAGACGATCTAAACATGACCAAGAACCAACAGCTAAGGGATTCAATCTCCAGCATCATCTCAATAGATCGATCAATCATTGGTAGCGCAGCCGACACTCCAGGAAGCTCTCCCGCATCCTCCGTAGTCAACTGGCTCTCGAACGGTCACAAGAACGGTTCATCAACGCCTGGCGGAGCGAGCCGCCGGAGCAGCGTCATATCTAGCACCACTTCGCGTCCAACTACTTCACGAAGGTATTTCAGCGGTCCTCCCGGGTCTGTTGGCGTAGGCTCGACTCAACTGCCTCGGAAAACCTCAGCCTCAAGCTCCCTCACTTCTGACAATTTTACTCCGAAGAGCGCCTCACCCTCGCCATACTCGAAATATAATTCATCTACCCCCACCCCTACCCCAGGGAGCCGTGCCCAAAGGCCTACCGTGTTCCCGATCAACGATAAACCCCGCTGGAACACGAGCCCAAAAGTCGAACACATCGACTTCAACTCCAGACGCAAACCATCTCCCCTGAATACCCACTCCCCAGGCCGCAACAGCTCTCTCGCCTTCCGCTCTCCCGGCACCAATTCGAATATCTCTTTTCCCAGCCCGCTGGGCCGCTCCGATTCTTTCTCGCCAGCTCCTACTCTCCCGTCAGTTGCTCGCTCACGCCTTTCTTCCGTTGGCATCCACGACCCACGACGCATCTCTTCGTCTCCCATCCGTCCGCCCACCGATTCGCCCCGACCAAAACTCAAGGTGCAAGCCTCAGCCTCACACCTCCCCACCAGCACCTCAAGCTCCCGCCGTCAGAGCATAGCCCCCAACGACAACGAAGAGTCCCCCTCCGTTCGTCCAAGACCACAGAGACCATCAACCGTCATGGCGACGAGTCGACGAATCAGCATGCTTCCGATAGCTAAGACCACCGTTACTGCAGTAGATAGGGAGGCTTCCGTTGGCGCCTGTGGCAGGGTGACTGCAATTGGTGTAAGGGCAAATGTTAGAGACAGTAGCGGGGGGGTCCAAAAGGAGGTTGATGGGAGGGAGAGCAGTATGGGAGGCAGACGGGGGAGGGAAAGTGTGATAGGCGGCAGGATTGGAGGTTGGAGGTAAGCGACTACAGTCGTAAAGCATGCATCTCACAACTTTTGAGGGCCCCATGGCCAATTCGCACCTGGTGGTGCAACCGCATGACACGGCGACGCTGCTAGGATATATGACCCAGCCGGGGGATATGCATGATTTGACCCAAGCTACGGCGGATATCAAATCTTCTCACGGCGCTTTTCTGCGATCATGGCAACCACCTATTAGTGTTTTTCGACGTACTCTCAGCGAAGCGAGTGTGTCCGGCGCCCTTTTTCGCAATACATATTTCATGGAACGGAAAAATTCGGTGACTGGTTTACAGAATGGACGTAGATAAGTTTCTATTACTGAGATAGTGTAGGCAAGGGGCGCATACATAGGTGAAGATGCTAGCTAGGGAGGGGCATTCAGAATACCGTTTTTGAAAGCTGGCTAAGTCTATCTGATGTGAATCCTGTTACTGAGAGAAAGGGGGGATACATAGACGACGATGCTAGCTCGGAGGGGAATTCAAGAATACTGTTTTCAAAGACAGATAATTGGGTGCATGACAGTAGTGATCATTGCAATATGGGACGGAGAGAGCCGCCTTGGTAATCGATGTAGGAAATGTCTAATGCAATGCCTATGCTGGTTGTTGAAGAATTGCTTTTGAACTGACACATGGGGAACTTCTCCTGAGACGGTGTTCGGATAAGGAACTTTCACCGCCACCAAGAGTATGAACCCGCATGATTGCCTACTAGATTCATTATCAGATTCATGATCCTCTGCATAGAAAGCTATCGAAGCTTCCTAACCTTACTTTGTCCAACAAAGCACCTCGCCCTCATGCCAGAACCCCCCAACCCCCCAATCACACAGAAACACTTCTACCGCCCATATCTCACTCCCTCCTCACCCCACAGACACCACACACCCCACAATCCCTCGCATTGACATACCCACTCCCCTCACAAGGCGCGCTCTTACAATGCCATCCAGGGACTTTGCTGGTATCGAGAACATTAGCGCAGACGACGCAAACGAGTGCGGAGGAGGTGTTGGTCGTCGTGCAGATGGGACAATTGTTAATGAGGGGTGGGTGAGGGAGGAGTGGTGCGGGGTTTATGAGGGGAGGGGGAAGGGAGCTGGTTGGGAGGGCGAGGGGTGGAGAGTTTGGAGGAAGGAATTGAGGGAGACGTGGTTTGAGTTTCTGAAGGGAAGGGAGGTTGGGGGTGGGCGCGGTGGGTAGGGTTTCGGTTTTGATGCGAGGTGGAGGTGTTGTGGCTGTCTCTTGGATCGGTATTGGTGGCGAAGGGGGGTAGAAGGCCACATGGTCAAGGTTCTGCAGCTCGCGCATTTCCTGCTTGACGTGGATATCATCTTGATCTTCATCTTCGCAGACCTTGACCATGCCGTTCCCTTTCGCATCCAGTAGTCTTGAGCCATCGAGATCATGTGCCTCCTCTTGCTTTGGGCCTCCGTCTTCGTAGTCACTCTCAGTCTCACTCCCACTCCCTTGCTCCTCTTCCTTTTTGACATCCTCCTCTTTCTGGTCAGCAAACCTGGCCAACGCTGCCGCGGCTCTCAGCTCTCTTCCTCTAGCGCTTCCTGCCACCCGTGGTTTGCCTTTCGGCTTCTTCCCATTCTCCAACTTCACTCTTGTCTCCACATCATCCCCCAGCGAAACTCCATTGACCCCAAATTTCTTCCTGATCCTCCTTTGCTGCCTCTCCGCATATGTCAAGCTCGCCCCTGCAGCAGCTTCGCCGCTCTTCCTCTTTCTCTTCCTCCCACTTCGACTCCTGAACGTCCCGCCACACAAGCTCTCAGCCATTACCTCTCCCTCCATGTTCCCCGAACTCTCGTACTCAGCACTAAGCACCGTTTTGCCCCTCCCCCAGAACCTATCCCCCGTATACCCTTTCCCCCACAGCTCTCTCAAGTCTCCCGCGTACAAGTTCCTCACCTTCCAAAACGCCCCCGAATGATTCATCTGCACGCAATGCGCCAGCTCATGCATCATAACCATCTGCACACTACGAAACGGCAGCCAATGACCCGTGTACGGTGCTCTGAGTACTAGCTGTATAATCTCGCCCGCATTGAAATTGCGGCCAACGAATTCGCGGTTGGGTTCGTATTCTTCCAGAGTCATGATGGAGAGATGGTGCGATTTCATGATGGGATGGCAGATTGCGGCAATTCGTTCAAGGAAGTCTTGGGCGTAGGCGGATGTGGGGCCAGGAAGAGGCTTGATGAAGACGATGCAGGAGTTTGGTTGTTGGTGGCGGGCGTTGAGGCGTTGGATGCCGACGGGCATCGTGACGGCCAAGTGGATGGCAGTGGAGGCTATAGATTAGACCCTTGATGTTCTGAGCGCCCGGACAGCTGTCCTCGTGGTTGTGCTCGCTACCTACATGGTTGGTGAATCTTGAAGTATTTGGCCGATCAGGTAAAGAAGATGCCCTAAGTTCGCTTAGACAAGGCTAGCTTGACCTGGAGACAACGGCTGTCATGGAACTACCTACTACCATCAAATTATCGAGAATGAACAACCACGACAGATGAACAACGATAGAGCTCCATGTCTCGAGTCAGCTCCTTGGTTTGCTTTTATATGCTATCAAATCCTTGATATCTGGGCCCTCTACACTGGCTCATGTCTTGTTCTCTAAATCATCAACAATCTCCTCCATCATAGTTCCCGACTTGAGCCTCTTTATCAATGGTAGCTCCTAGCACCCCATACCATAGCTTCTGACCCGACTCCAAAAGAATGCTTTATCGTTTCGAAGCCCAAATTCCGCCCAATCATCTGTCAGCTTATTATAGCTCCAAAATCCTTTCCAGTTCAGCTTGTTATTCCTGGTACCTCCAGCTCTACCAGCGCTTTTCAGTGCTAGTTCCATCTTGAAAATGTATTTATCAGGGTCAACGCCTTCGGTCTCGATGAGAAGGTTTCCTTCTTCCTCTTCCTCTTTTTCGCTATCGTCATTCATGTCCTGCTGATTTCCACTAAGTCTCCATCTTCCTCTCAATGCGTGTCTCATAACAGCATTGGGCAGCAGTCCTTGTCCATGCTCGTGCAAATGAATATTCTCCTTCGTAAGGTAATGCACCACGTCTGCTGGTTCAGCCGTCGTAAGCAAGCTACAGCAAGAGCCGTCGCGGAAGAACCGCAGGTAGCGGTAATAGGTGACAACATGCACAGGGGTATTCCAAGAGACTTGAGAGGCTGTGGACGCGCCAGGGCGGATGTAGTTAACAGTGCTAATATAGCAACCATTGAAGCGGATACGTGGGCGCTGGCGGAACATGATTGCATAAGTAGGGTAAGTGGAGGAGAGTGGGAAAGGGGAGGATGATGAGGCGCGCTTGTGTTCGGAGGAAAGAGAGAGGGAGGCGAGAGAAAAAGCGTCCAAGTCTGGTTCAAGGGCATTTCCAGAGATAGAACAACCCCAGGCGTACCGTATAGCACCGAAACCATATTCAGAGCCTAGACAGATGCGCTTCCAGATGTTGTCTTCAGTCGCAACAAGATAGGCCAAGCTTTTGCAAACGAGAGACAGACGGGCAAAAGATGCAACATCGACGATTGCGGTCTGCAACATGATATTAACCAGAATCTCTGATGGGATGACTGAGATCGGACAAGATGGGGGCGGAGAGCCTTCGATCAGCGGTTCTGCTGGAGGTATCGAAAGAGAAGCAAAAGAGGCAACGAGCTGTGAAATCGTAGATCCTGGGGGCCCGCCTAGGGAGTGATGAGCAGGATTTGGAACAGTAACTGGAGCATTGGAGGGATTGGGATTCGTCGGTTTTGACTTGAACAAGGAAGGAGGGAAATGCTTATTCTTGTAGATTCGATCTACTCCTGCGTCAAGCTGAGACCGAATCAATAGATCTTCACGCGTAAAGAGTTAGAAGCTGGATGTGTACCCTATATGCTTTTCTGTAGAGATTCAGACTATCTCCTAGATTGCCTTCAGTTTCTCTTTCAACAGCCTTCTCGTAGTGCTCCAATGCCGAGTGAGGATCTCGAGTCCTGTGACTCTCCGGATGAATGCCAGCGCCTTCTTCACCTAACCTCCGCGCATCATCCTTGTTCTCCAAATCATGATAAGATTGCGTTTGAAGGCCATCCCATGTTTCCTCGTCCTTCTGAAGATTGGTGAATGACCAAGACAAAGAAGTTGGAGCTTTTGACGATTGGTCCGTTGCACATCCACCTTTGAGTGAACCCAATGGCCTTGCATCCTTACTTTCTCCTTTTGAAGATGCTCCTCTTGAGCGCGCGGTGACCTCCTCTTTCCATTGCTTACGGAAGTGCTCAAGCTCTGGGTTTCCTTCCTCTACCATTCTAAGCTATTTAGGACTGCGTGAAAACAACCGAGATTCTACTACCTGTACTTAGTATTTAGGTCCCCGGGTTACTTGCAAAAATTGAGAAATCATGAACTTAAATGCTTGGTATCTCGTTGCCACCAATTGCCGCGATGCTTGCGCGGCTCGTTCCGCGAAGAAACTCCTAAGAAAATTGGTGCATTTTCGATTACATCATACAATCACTTTTTGGTCCATTTTCCTTACGCTCATTTGCAGTCGAGCGAGTAGCCTCGTGTTGAATGTCTGGCTTCGTAACGGAGCCATTGAAGTCAGACGAACATCCCTACGCAAACACGAAGTATGGAGATCAGATACGGTGGCATAAGGATTCGCCAGACATTCTTAGAACGTACGGCAGCTTGACCATGGATGAATCCAATGAGCCAGATCCTTCAATGGATATCTCAGCTGGGCAAAAGATGCTTTCTGCAGTGTCTGGCAGTCTCCTCACATCTCTTCTGGGTATGTATATACATGCGCTGGACTGGGGCTAACCAGCTAATACAACACCTTCCCAGTCACCCCACTCGATGTCGTCCGAGTTCGTCTTCAATCTCAGCCTAACTCTCCTTCTATCCCAATCCGTACGTCAGCGTCTCCCTCCTCTCCCTTCACGAATTTGCCTCGAAACCTCGGCGTTACTGCCTGCTGCCGCGAAGTCTTCTGGATCAATAACACTTCCTCTGTTTGCATGGCTGCCAGCCCCTCCACCATTCTCAGCTCCTCCGATGCGGCGACTGCTGATTGTGCGGTTGACGAAGCTCGCCGCAAAACGTTCAACTCCACCCTCGATGGTCTGCGGAAAATCGCCCGACATGAAGGCGTTACCTCTCTATGGCGGGGCCTCTCTCCCACACTTGTCATGTCTGTTCCAGCAAACGTAATCTACTTTACTGGTTATGATTACCTACGTACACACTCGAGAAGTCCTATAAATACATACATTCCCGACACATATGCACCTCTTATAGCTGGCTCGATAGCCCGCGTCGCTGCCGCGGCGGTGATTAGCCCTATCGAAATGTTCAGAACACGCCTGCAAGCCAGGACATCCAGCAAATCTGAAACAGGAGCATTCTCGGAAACTTTTGTTGGTCTGAGGAAAATGGTTCATGCACAAGGATACACCTCCCTCTGGCGTGGCCTAACACTGACCATGTGGCGAGACGTTCCTTTCAGCGGAATTTACTGGTGGGGCTACGAAGCCATCCGAAATACCTTGGCCGATTTGCGTGACCCGCGTCAACGGACACGGCTCCGCTCTGGCTCCCGAACCTCCGAAAATCACACCGTTACCTTCGTAGACAGTTTCGTCGCGGGTGCTGTTTCTGGTGCGGTAGCCTCCGTCGTCACCACACCCTTCGACGTAGGCAAAACCCGAAGACAGGTGCTCGAGCACAGCGATGATGCCACTAAACGAGCATCAGGCGCAGAAAAAGGTATTCTGAGACCAGAAGAACGCTCGATGCCAAGATTTTTGTACCATATTTGGTGTGAAGAGGGCGCTGCGGGTCTGTTTCGCGGCTGGGCAGCCAGGTGCCTGAAAGTGGCGCCGGCATGTGCGATTATGATCAGTAGCTATGAGGTTGGAAAGAAGATGGCTAGGGTGATGAATGAGAGGAAGGCAGAGGAAGAAGCGCTGGTAGCATGAAGAGATGGGCAATTCTCAAGACTGAAATTTCCGTTACTCCCCGCTCCAAGAGGTCGCCGTGGAACAATCAAACTCGCCAAAGGTTTCATCTCCGGAGGAATCCGCGCTAGAAAAGCGTGATAACGTCAGGATGAGCAATCTACCAAGGAGATGATTTGCCATCTGGCGCAAAGGGGAGTAATAAGGCTGACGAGCACAAGGCCCCAAAGAGGCACGAGCTTGTTCAAAGATCATATGTGTGAAGGATTTGGAAAGACCAAGAAGTCTGCAACCGTAATTTTACAGCGTAGCATAGCGTTTGGGGTTCACATTAGACGTGGTATGCATGGACTATTCGGAGTTGAAGCAAGCCCACACTGATGTACGATGAGTTTGTATTTCTACGCAAAGACCTTCATTACATCTCTTCACTAATTCGTCTTCTCATTGATTCGTCTCATCATATCTGGATCTAACTCACAAGTCGCTATGGCTGCGTTCTAAGGGTCGGGTGTCTCGACTGCCATGATTGGTTAACAGAAATGGAACTTCTTTCCCTGGCAGGCTTGGTTCGCTGCTGAGAGAACTGTTGTGAGTCTGATTCGTATAGAGAAAACAGGAAGAATCTCAATCACGAAGAAGTACCTATGATCTTCCTGGTTTATTTTCTGTATTCGAGAGATTGACTTAGAGGAAAACGTAATTCGAAGTATGCAGATCGAATTTCCAACCGCGGATTGCTTTTTTTTGCCAGAACGTGTACAAGTTTAGAATGCAATTTGGATTGTCGCCAATGCTGCACAGGTGAACATGTATAATGATAGTATGCCGGAGGCGGGTCTTTCAATAGTTGCAGAAGAGTTCTGACTCTGGTGAGTATTTCTCCTGCACATACTCTCCTAGTTCATCTGATCCTGTGCAGAATCCGGTGCTGTACTCTCAAGCATTCCAAGTTGTCGTGGTTGTGAATTTGGTCTTGGGCGTATGCCTCAACAACATAGCTCGAGATTGCATACTGAGACCTTAGCCATCGGAATAGCCTGCAGAACCAATGTGTTGTACGATATTGCTTCCACAATTCTCTAGTCAAGTCGAATGTCCATTTCGTTCCTTGCTCAAGCGTAGAATTTGAGACACCTATCCTCATCATGCGGACCCTTACAAACAAGGCTACAATATCTCGCGCCGCACTTCATACATTTGATAAGGCCCCAATATCCACATATCTCGCAGAAGTGTCTTTGTGGCTTTCCCGTAGGCGGAGCTGCACGAGCGGCATTGTACGACAGTGGTGGAGCGGAGAGGAGAGCCTCGATGACAGTTTCTGAAGGCGCGGAGGGTATGTAGGATTTGAGTAGGGGGTCTTCGGCGCCTGGGTCCTTGGGCGGTGGAGGGGGGGCTGCAGCGATGGAAAATGGTTGAGAACCAGTTGGTTGTGCGCTGATCGATGGTGAAGGCGGCACGCCAACTGTTGAGGAGCGCTTTAGTATTGAAGGAGTTCCAGCAGGCTTCGAAACAGAGGCGCGAGGTGTTGAGGCAGCAACTGCAGTCTGATTCTGAGCAGCAAGAGCAGCCTCTTCATCAGCAAGGTGATTTGCAAACGTCTTCTGAGACATGAGTATCCGCCGGACATTCGATGTGGTTTTGCTTTTAGGCCCTCCAGCCTTTGGGGCACTTTCTCTAGACTTGTTTGGTATAGTGATCTGTACATCTCGATAGTTGTCCCTGTCTAAGTCTACGATATGCTTCAGTGTGGCGTTCTGCTGCCTTGTTGTAGAATTTCCGCCAGCAAGGCCTGAAGCCCTCACGGCACGTTTACGGGCGCCGGAGGGTTGTATGGCTGCTTTTGAAGGGTCGTAGCCATTGTCGGCGACATAGGCCCAGCCTGGGGCAGATATGGAGGTTGAGTTGGGGACGACGTCGACTTGAGGCATGTTGGCTGCGAGGCCCTTTCAAAATGCTTGATCCCACAGCTTGAGACGTGCTGAATATGCGATGATGTTCCGAACCTACGCTAATACATTTATGTCAATGAATCCGGTCTAGAGAGTTCTCGCGAATTACAATTTCTCTCACACATACGAGTAACACTCATACCGCTACTGTGAAGTAGGGTATAAAAGTCCATACAGAGTCTACGACATGTGGTATCGAAGTCTACTTGCCAACATTAAGAAGCTAGGGTTCCAAGTACCAGCGATATCCTACTTTGTACGGGGTTCTCCATGATCCGTCTTGACCAACCATTGGAATGGCTTTCTGCTGATGCTGCGCTTCTATTAACCTTTATCCGGAGATGCAAATCTCGACCGGTCAGATGAATCATAGAGTCTACGGTCTATAAGGCTCGCCTTCACAGTGCCCGGCATCGCCCGATTTTGCCGGGAAATTCCTTAACACGAGACAGGCACGGGTTTGAAAGGACGGATGAGCCACCACTTCTTGTTCTTCAAATCACCGAACCATTTCCGGATGCGTATGATTTTGTGGACCCCGATGTCTCTTTCACTCCAGCGATTGGCCCTTCGGGTCTTTTCTTGC
>JAABUL010000395.1_pt1 | contig 93507 bp, 105 predicted proteins | sample 5559151 | NCBI WGS metagenome assembly JAABUL01 (sample SAMN10711876, study PRJNA513368) | rock metagenome | isolation source: Antarctica rocks | place: Antarctica: Victoria Land, Pudding Butte sud | reverse complement strand
CACCCAAGAACTCGCAGCCCTAACCACCGCCCTCGCCACCCTCCGCCACCAAACCGCCTTACTCGAAAAAGCAATATCCCACACCCCACCCCCCTACGCCCCCAGCCCATCTCCCTCAGCGACACAGCTGCTCCAGAGCGTCTCAGATGACGGAGAGGAGTATGATGAATTTGGCTTCCCGCCGCCTTTGGAAGAGGGGGATGAGTTAATGCTTCCGTCGCCGGTTGTGGGGGAGGTGGGGGGACATGCGGCGCTGGGGTGCTTTTATCGGAGGGGTGTTGTTTATGAGCGCCTGCGGGGGAGGAAGGGTGGCGACGGAGGTGGGGCGGGTGGTGAGGAGGGCTGCGGTGGGTGAGTGCGTTGTTGAAAGAGGTTGTTGAGGAGAGGGTGGGGGTGTGGGAGGTCAACTGATGGTATTGTGAACTTGAATGCGTCCTTCATTGTGGACTTGGTCGGATTCAACGCTTCATGGCTGTTGGAGGAGCGAGACACCGGTGCGAAGGCGCGCAATGTGAGAACATGGCCGTTGTGGTTTGAATGGGCTCTTCGTATAACCTCCTGATTATTAGACAGTTTTCGTATACAGGATAGATTATTCTTGGACTCACCCATTACATTCAGTATTTGCAAGACACACCTCTGTCGAACAAATCCATCTGAGAGTCCCTCTCTCCTCCCACAACAATGCCCACAATCTTGACAATCGTCCACCCCCAAGATGTAACAGATATCTCTCCAGTCACAGAATGCGGCGTTACCTACAACCCCAAATCAAAGACCGTGCACATAAGGAAATGTGACATCCACTATCCGGTCAATAAGTACCTTCATGCCATACTTGCACTGATCTGGCTTTGGGCACGAAGCTCGGATTTCGATTTGGGTATACCGAACGTCAAAAATGGCAGGATGTACGAGCCTCATACTGCAAGACCCTTTTGACATGATAGCGAATTTATATTAGACAAAAGTGGAAGACTGGTTATCGCACACACCAACATCTCGCACGTACATGAATCATTGAATGGCACGAAACGAAGAAACGCACACAGTGTGTAAAGATCTAGAATTGCTGCATGAAAAACAACCTATGAGACATGTGCCGAACCCGAAGAAAAGAGCGATCTCGATCTTCGTCGTACTTCACCAAATTAGAATTCCAGTGCCCTTGCTCCTAGGATTCGCATCACCAGTAACCCTCTAACGTAACGCTCGCAAGTCCAAACCATTGTTGCAGCCGTGTGCGGATAGTGTATGGGGGCCAGTCTTAAGGATATGGCTGATGGTTTTCCCCTATTCGTGATGCAATCTTGTTCCCTTCATGTCTGAGCCTAGACCAGTCTAGCAACATCCTCCGGCCGAGCCTGATTGTACGCCCTGGCCTTGTCCAACTTGAACCGTGGGCTTGTTGTTGACAGTTGTGGTTCCCATTCTCTCCTTGATTTGTCGTGCCATGGTCAAGAAGGCTTGTTCAACGTTCGATGCATTCTTGGCTGAGGTTTCTAGGAAAGGAATGCCCAGGCTGTCCGCGAATTCCTGTTTGTAAAATTTTGTCAGCTTTGTCTCCTTCCGACACATCTCACATTTTCCTGTGCTGCTACCCACCTTTGCAACGGTGTAGTCCACGACCTTCTTATCTGACATATCACTCTTGTTGCCGACGAGCAGCTTGTTGACGCCCTCCGTAGCGTAGCGATCGATCTCCTGTAGCCATTGCTTCACATTGTTGAAGGAATCCATGTCCGTCACATCATAGACAACACAGATGCCGTGGGCACCGCGGTAGTAAGAAGAGGTAATGGTTCGAAATCGCTCCTGGCCTGCGGTGTCCCACTGTATTCTGCGTCAGCTTTCCACTCCTATCGTTGAAAATGACGTTAGGCATACGATTTGGAGTTTCACGGTTTTGCCATCGAGTTCGATCGTTCGGATTTTCTGCGCCACGCTGTCAGCCCGCCTGCCCCGTATACGAGTATTCACGCTGGAGAAGATATGAACGTACGAAGTCAACACCGATGGTCGAGATGTAGCTCTCCGTGTATGTGTCGTCTGCAAACCGCAACAGCAAACAAGACTTTCCTACTCCAGAGTCACCAATGAGGAGGAGCTTGAAGAGGTAGTCGTATCTGCGGTGATATGGTCATTAGCGAAGCCCAGATACTTGTCCCGGAGTGATGCGTCGTCAGTTTGGTGAATATTATATGTATTGAGCCATAGGGAAGGCATGAGGACTCTGGCAAATCGGCATTGTCAGTAAAAGACGAAGGATTTGAGCGAGTAGTGAGCTTACTACTCGGGATTCATCGCGCTAGTTGTGATCGTGCGAGCTTTTGTAGGAGAGGAGTTAGGAGACTTTGTCAAGGAAATCTTATCGTTGTAGAGCAAAGGAAGTCGATGAAGATCGTTGTAGGCGTTTACGCTGGCGCTCCCAAAGGGGAATAGCTTTCAGCCTTACAACGGCGCAATTGGTCTCGGGGTTCCTGTATCAGTTGTACGGAATGTCACATCTACATTGTTTGTTGGGATCAAGTGGTGCGCGATCTATGTCATGAATACGCTCTCACCGACTTCGTCAGTCACCTGGCTTGGGAGGCCATCCTGGACTCTATTAATACAGGTGGCAAAGACGGCGATTACGAGCGATCAGATACCAAACATATCACATTTGACGTCTCCCACATGGACAGTGCTTTGGATGTGGCCAACATGAGCAGGTGCTCTCATTTCATGGCTACTTCCATGGCCTTGAGCCCATGTATTCCTTTGAACCATGCACACTTTGGCCCAAATTACTGTCTTAGAATGTCTTGTTGACTCTGGCAGACTAAACATACTCATGCGCCTTGAGCCACTCCAATACGATAGCCTCATCTCGCTCCTTGTAGCTTGCATTCGCTTTCACTGTATCCGATACTTGCACCAGCCCTCGGTCGTAGGCTTTCGTGTCTTTGTCTTCAAAGAAGGCGGCGATATCCCGCTCCACTTCGTGACTCGCAAACTTTGATAGAGTCGTCTTGATATAGCGATCGAGAACCACGGGATTGCCGGAGAGTTTCTGGTGCACTGTCTCCCAGTGCTGTTTGATGTACTCCCAAAGTGCATTGCGGACCTTGGAGTTTGCCGCGAGTGAAATTGATCCAGTATGCATGTCTTGGATGGCGACCTTGTCGGAGAATTGGAAATCAAGGAAGGCACTCGCCAAAGCGGTGGTCTGTACTTTGCCAAGAGCTAACAAACAAGTCTCCTTACCGTCGATGGATTTGGTACTAAGATAATCCTCTTGCACGGCTTTGTAGGCTGGCTCGCCATCTTCACGGATCGCGATCTGGAAAACTGCTAAACGCAAGCTGGGATGAATCGCCTGAAGATCGCCGTTGGTGTATGCGTCGAAGCGGCGCTTTGCTTCAGCAATGGTTCTATTTCACGTAAGCCCTTCGAGCATTCATACAAACCGAGCAGACTGCGTACTTTTGATGCCCCGCCGTGCCTGCAATACTTATCAGAAGCGCACGTAGCTGGCCCGTGAGGAAGTTCTCATCCGGCGCAAACTCCCATCCAATTTTCTCCGTCGCTGGGGCTACTAGCCGTAGACTAAACTTCTTGAGCCCTGCTGCAATCGTCTCGTTGTCTGCAAAAATGGATCGAATATGTGCAAGTGAGGAGCCCATCTGGGCCCAAACTCTGTGTCTCATCAGCAGTCATCGCTCGCGACCAGAAAATATGACTCACGCCTTATTAGTCTCATCCTGGAACTGCTCGACCAGGGCTAGAAGACCTGCGGTGGTGCTCTGTCCGGCGACAGCCAGTGCTGCGGCATCCGCAATCAAGCCGATCCTATCCTCAGCGCCGAGTTTAGCCCTCTCCGCACCAAGCTTTGTTAACCTAGCGGGCGGATAATTTGTCCTATAAAACCCGACCTGCCCACTGTTAAACTTGTAAAAGGTCTCGTCAACGTCGCGAAGCGTTTCTTCCTTTACTGTAAGCGCTGTGGTGGCGGCTCCTGTGGCCTTCGGATCTGTTTTTAGGCCTAAAGGTACCCACCACAGTGTCTCATCCTCAGATCCCTTTACATCGCCTGTTTGCAGAAAGCGCGATTGGCGAACACCAAGCTGTCCAGGCTCTTCAGCGAGGGTGATTACGGGAAACCCAATCTTTCGGATCCACGGATCCATGAATTCATTGACATTCTTCCCACTGGCCCTGCTCAATGCTGCCCAGAGATCTTTGGTCGTTGCATTGCCGTAAGCATGGGTCTTCAAGTAGGAGGCCACACCGTCCAGGAAGGTTTGCGTTCCTAAATGAGCACCCAGCATCCTAATTACAGACGAGCCCTTCAAATAGCTTATGGCATCAAAGATCTGCTCGACTTCCAGCACGTCCCTGACTGGGACCTCGATTGGGTGGGAAGACCTCAAAGAGTCAAGATTTTGAGCAGTCTGGACGGCCTCCTGCACAAATTGACACCAAACTTCATGATCTGGGTACAGATGGTCAACAGCAAGCCAGCCTACCCATGTAGCAAATCCTTCGTTGAGCCATAGCTCGTTCCACCAATCCATGGTTACGAGGTTACCAAACCATTGATGCGCAAGCTCATGTGCAACAACATATGCTACCCTATTCTTATACTTAGCATCTGATGTCTTTTCGTCGAACAGAACTGCCGTAGTCCTATAGGTCACGAGGCCCCAGTTCTCCATGGCACCGTGCGAAAATTCATGGACTGCAAGTAGATCCATCTTCGGTAACGGATAGTCAATTTTGAAAATCTCAGAGAAGTAGTCGATAACTTGATGGCAATTCTCTAACGCAAATCGTCCTTGCTCTTTCAGGCCCCTCGTAGTGTACACCCGGACTGGGAGGTTTTTGCCGTTGTACTTTCGGCGAGTAGTTGTTTCAACGCATTCGAAATCACCAAAGGCCCAAGCTAGCAGATAGGTGCTCATCTTTGGGGACCGTTCAAAGGCGACAATTTTTCGGCCGGCAGCTCTCGATTTGTCAATCTGCTTTTCCGGCATATTGCTCAGCGCAACTTGATCCTCAGGTATCTCAATGGAAACGTCGAAGGTGGCCTTCAAGTTTGGCTCATCAAAACACGGGAAAGCTCGTCTTGCATCGCTGGACTCAAATTGGGTCGAAAACATGAGATGGCTGTCGCCGTCCATGGGCACGGACTTAGCGGGCTCACTCGCCGGCTTGTACTTGGACCTGTAGAAGCCATTCATAGTGTTGTTCATGATTCCTTTGTACTTGATGTACAGGGTCGCTTTGGAAGGGCCAACCTTCTGTGGAAGGCCCAGAGTGACCCGCTGCGACTTTTTGTCATAGGAAATGTCTCTCGCTGGACGGAATTAGGCATGCCGGACGAGCAGAGACTGAATCTATAAGACATACCTTGGACATTTTTGCCGTCTATCGTAGCGCTGTTGACATCTAATTCATGGGCATTCAAGGTAATCTCACCGACTGCTGCCTTGATATCGACTTCAATAGTAACAGCGCCATGGAATGCAAATCCAGCTCCTAGTTCAAGGTCAAATAGTTTGATGTTGTAATTGATGGGCTTGACAGTATCAGGTAGTACGTCTCGGTCTTGTGGAGACATCGTCGCAAATGTCGGCGGCTGATATGAATGTAAGCGGGCTCGGGTGAAAGAAGGCCTTGCCGCCGCACGTATAACGGATCCTAAGAGCTTGAACCCAATTTGTGGAGGGTTGCGCCGTTTATGAGGACATCTAGCGGTGGACAGCGCCCCAGTAAGAAGAGAAGCGGAACCCCGCCAGTGCAAGTGTAGTGGCCCGCTCGGTCTTACAGCCTGAATTAGCAACTTATAAGGTAACTTGAAAGGGCTACAAATGTTAGGCAACATGCCATCCTCAATGGTCACAACATACAGGTTACGGGGCAAGCGTAATAGTGCATGGCGGGTAATGTCAACAAAGTGGAGAGCCTATTTTCCTTGGCAACGCCTTGGTGAACAGCAACAGCGGTCCTCGTAAGGCTTTGCTCCATCGAATTCGGACAGATCCTGCAGCCATAGTGGCCATTCCCAGTACCTAGTGCTCGCAAATTGCCATCAAGTAATTTCAGATCCTGGAACGAGCTTTCAGAGCTTTCAACGCCTGCAATGCCCATTTGAGATCCTAACCTCATTGCATTGGCGAAATTTCATAACCCTTACAACCGGACGTAGACATCCACACAAGGGATCCTCCACTGCCGCGCACCCAGCCAGCTCCTCATCCACCCACCACCAATTCCAGTCCACTCGGGTGTTTGAATTGCCAATCTCCGCTTGACCTCCTCCAACGCCGCTCCGGCCAGGCCCGACGCTGTTTCATTGATTGCATTCACCAGAAAGGAGCCGTCATCCCCATACGTCCCTCCAGTCGATTCTGGCCAATTTGTGGCTTGAGGTTGCGATAGAGGATTGGGGATGAGGGAAGAGAAGTGCCGAGTAGAGAACCAGTTGCCTTGGATGTTGAGGAGACAGCGATCCGACCAGGCACATGATGAGATGAAGAGGATCAGAAGAAGGGCCGAACAGTAGATACAAGGTCGATTCAAGATGAACGTGAGGGTGAAGAATAGGACCAGGAACCTGGTCACAGTCAGTAACATGTGTGTTTCCTGGACGTGGAGGTGCTTACAACGGGGAGCCATTCACAGATACAAACAAGAGCGGCAACCACGCACGCAAACAGAACATTTCTGACGCTTTGATTGTGTCTCACCCTAACGGTCGTCGGTGTCGAAATCTGATGCGGACGAGCTTTGCCAAGACAACCTTTGCCGAGATATAGCCGGCTCCCGCTCGACGCAAACCTCTCATTTGAGTGCTCTCCGTTATGGGATAACGCACCTGAGGGAAATCGACCGACTCGTAACATGCTCCATTCAAGAATCTTTTCATGGGACTTATTACAGTATGAGAATCTTATAAATCGAGTGAGATCTCGATTCGGTTTGTCGCTTTTCATCATTGAATGTTGTGAAGCATAGGCTTGGAGGAAGCATGGATGCCGTGATCAGAACGAATGCTAAGCTCAGAGCTTCCCCGTGGGCACTGAACCTTGGTCGAGCCCTACGGTCTGAGCTCGCGTTCACTAAAACCTTACCAAGTTTCCCACTGATCAGCTGGAATTTTTAAGCTATGGCAAAAGTTGTATTACTTAAAAAAAGCCAGTGCTTCTCTGCATGGATTGGGCTTACAGGCATAGTTCAGATGGCTTTGTGCTGGTCGATTGCCTTCTCTAAGGATTTGTGGGCAAGGCTCGAACATCTTCATTGAACCTGGTTACGAAGCTGTGAATTCAAGTCATATCTCGTCCACTTTTTAGAGTCAACGATCGTTGTTGGCACTCAAGGCACGGCGTGACTGATCCTTCTCGTACTGTAATCTGAGTTATGCCAATTTCGCATATTTTCTTCACTTCAAAAATCATTGCTTTGCGATCATTCACGGCAAAGGCGTAGCACTTGAAGGTATTCACTATTACGACGTCTCCTTATCTATCCCAGTCTACACGCTCCATCAACCATTCCTATCCCCCATCTGTTGTCCTCAGCAACTACACCGTCCATTAAGAATTTGGCTCACTTGGTCTACAACAGTGACTATCCAGGCTTGCGCCTTGCTTGCACCCTCTCAATCGAAGGCTGATTTTTTATTCAGTCCATCCTTCGTTCTCTCAATCTGTCTTACGATTCGCTGATTACGGCTACAATTTATCGTTCCCTTCGCCTGTTGCTGTTCTCATACTTAAAACAACGGACAGCAACCCTAGGCATAGCTAACATTTTCAACTTTCTTTTGGTCACGGCCTTTTCGAACAGCAGACTCGCTTCATTTTTGTGACCCATGTTCAATTTTGCTCTAATTATCAAGGAATCTTGAACGCCTGAGAGAGCGCCTTATCGTGCTACCATTTGGACAGTCCAATTCAAGACCATTGGGCCCACTTTGTCCTTACGATGCCCCTACACAAGGCTCACTTTGCTACTATGGACTCCACCGAGGCAGAGTCTGAAGAGCTTTTTCTCGAGCAGGAGCCAGAAGAGCGTCCCCCACCGTATTTCGCGCCATCGAGAGCTACTAAATCTAACCATCAAGATGATATTGAGGGGAACGACAATGGAGAGGAACAAGGTGAGAAGCACCAATGTGAGGAGCACCAAGATGAGGAGCATCAAGAGGAGGACGACGAAGGGCATTCAGACGAAGACAGTGTCGACGAAGAGTTCAAAGACAAGGTCAGGGAGGAATTGGATAGGTTCCGCAGGCCTTACATCCCTCACCGCGAACCGCCACCAAGAAACTATGCCGCCTACCATCCCTCCTTCGCCAAAGTCGAAACTTTGTGCGCTGAGGTGTTCGAAGAGGCTGTCACGCTTCTCGAGTCTTCCGAATACCAAGACAAATACACGCTTCAGCTCTTGGACATGATCAACCGTAAACAAAGCATCAAGTACGGCCCACCCAGTCGAGTCGGATTCATTGGAGATTCTGGCGTAGGCAAGTCGAAGTCGCAACATTTTGACAACACCTTACTAACACCTCAAAGGCAAAAGCTCACTGATTAACGCCATTCTAGACACTCCGAACCTTGCTTCTACGGTGTGTCTTCCCCTCTGGTTTACCATTTTCCGCTTGAATTAACGTTACGGAAGGGGACCACAGGGAGCGCCATGACTTGTGTCGTCACAAAGTTCCATCACGCCCCGCTCAGCCAGGACACACCATTTTTGGCCACGGTGGAGCTATATGGGCGAAATGAAATTCAGGAGATGCTCCAGAAGTATTTGCAAGCGTACTACCAATTCCACCTACAAAGTAAAGAAGAACTCGATGATGAAGAAGTGGACGCACGAGAGCATGAGGCTCGCACTGCTCTCGATGTCTTGGTCGCGATGTTTGCAGAACGAGAAAGCTTTCGAAACGAAGATCACGCCAATGAATTCCTGAGCAAAGCAATGTCTAAGGATGACCGAAACATCTTGCAATGCTTCTCCACATGGATTGACGAATTTATGGGAAAGCATAAGCCTCAAGATGGCTTGATTCATGTGACAGCCAGTACAGCGGACGAGCTTAGCAATCGTCTCGAGCCTTGGGTCACGACCAGCTCGATGATCGAAGACGATGGCTGTACTCAAACTGCATCATTCTGGCCTATGGTGCGTATCGTCAGGGTTGGTATGCAATCTCAATTATTACAACGGGGTATAGTCATCAGCGATCTCCCAGGTTCGTTTCCATGCCTTGCCTTGCACGAAACACCGCATAACCATCCTCTTTTTCAGGTCTCAGCGACGCGAATAAAGTGCGTACAATGGCATCAGAGCGATACATTCGGGAGTGTGAGTACTACGTCTTGGTGGCACCCATAGCTCGCGTGCAGACCGACGACGCAGTCCATCGGCGACTCAAGCAAGCACATAAACTCTTCAATTCAAAAAGATCGCTTGTTATTACCAAGATAGATGTAGGTATTCTCAGAATGCTCCTGGACGAGACCTGTTGACGAGCTAGGACATGCCCACAACCGAGAAGCCCCGTAACCTTGGGGCAACTCCTGAAGATGCAGGAAAGTGCAACCGGTTGTCGCGAGCTGTTGCGTTTGTAAGCGCAGAGAGAAACCGGTTGCTAAAGCTCAAGAAGACACAGAAGGGCAAGGAGCAAGCGAAGACAGAGTCGAGAATGACTGAACTTACGTTAGTACTTCCGCATTCGCGGAATACTTATTACTAATGCCAGGAAGGGTCAAGGGGGAGATTTACACTGCAATGTTAGATGATATGAAGCGCATTCGTAGGTGACTGTGATAGCTAATCTTGCAATAGGATACGTCGCAGCCTTGTCAACATGAGAAATAAGAAAGTTGGTACAGCCATGCGAAAGAAGTACCAAGCCATGACAGGCGACTTCAACTGGCTTCCCATACACTACGTTTCTAACAAGGACTACGAGATACATAAAACGGGCTATGATGAGGACGAGATGCCGCTACCTTTGGAAATGACTGGTATTAGGCAGATGCGCTCCTTAATCTCCACTCTTCCTGCGGAAGGGAGACAAAATGTTCTCTTACACCACTGGAGAGGGAACCTGATGTCTGTAATTGAATCGCTAGGCGCATGGAGCAGCCAGTCTACAATCCACAAAAGGGCAGAGCTTCGAAAGGTCGTCGAAAAGCCTGGCAAGGTAGGCATGAGTGCTTATTGATTGCGCAAGCTGACTTGAAGACACAGGAAACAAAGGACCATGTTGCCATTGTAATCGCAGCCTTGAAAGAGGTCTTGAAAAGTAGTATTATGGATACCATAAGTCCGTTTTCCAATTTTGGTTGACAAGGGTCATGACTGACTCGTTTGCAGAGGAAGACTTCAAAGATTGGGTGCAGCACGGCGTTCGGCTATCCGAGAAATGGACAACTGTAGGCAAAATTATATTATACTTAAGTTTCCTTTGAAGTTGACCCGCGGTGTAGATGAAGGGGCAATCTATATGTGCATTTGCACGCAAGAATGGGTCCCACAAGCCCAAAGGTGGCGTCTACCACAATTGGAACTCTGAGCTACTGGAGCCCGTAGTCAAAGATTTCAACAAGTCCTGGGTGACTTTTGAGAGGGAGCTGGGTCGCTGCAGGGACGACTGCTTGGCTCGCCTTGTGAAACTCTTGGATGACATTCGCAATGATCTCGGCGGTGAGGATGAACGCCAACGATGGATATACCGCTTTTCAAGATGCTGACTTCATTCTACAGCGATTGAGGGAGTCGCGGTGCTGCCTATGTCTCCGTTCCTGAGTTCACTGCCGTCAAAGAAGGAACACCTGCGTCGGAGTATGATGGTGTTCTTTGCAAAGGCCCTCAACATCTGCAGGTAAAGCGTCTCATGACGATATATGACCTAAACCTGACGAAACGCAGGGGCGCTAAGCTCAACGTGATCATGGAAGATGATGGAGGCGTGCTGTCGCAGGCAATGCTTCCAATCTACGCGAATATGAAAGATGTGACAGGTTAGCTCCGTTCTTGGATATGGCCTCCGCTCGTTGAGTTGACTTCTGGCCAGGTACTAGCAAAGCGGTAGAACGTAAGCTATCGCTTAAACAATCGATGAAACACGGCGAACCTTTTGCGATGATCGTGACAGGCTTCCAGAAGGCAATTGAGGACGGCCTGGAGAAGCTGGAGCCAAAGCTTGTGGAAAATGTCAAGGAGGTATTTGACATGGTTCTCATGGACTTCGACCGCATGTTCGTGGTTGAAGAATTGCCAGACCCAAAGAGGGATGTGTTGAAAGGCCAGGTCAAGGACTTTGTCTGTTATGCGAGAGCAAAGGTCGATGGCCAAATTGCCACAGAATATGCGCTTGCAACAAAGGGTGAGTGATATTATCAGAACGCGAGGTCGGGCGCAGCTTCCTGGTACCGCTCATACCCTTACTCCAGAGCGATTTCATCTCTCTCTATATCGCTACTTCGCTCGAACGCCGCAGGCCCATCGGGAAGGGCCAAAGTATACTTCAATATCCTAAAAGGCGCACGAGAATTGCAGCGACAGTTGAAGACTAAGCTCCACCGCCCATAGATATTGCCGCGAGAGATCCTCTTGAGCGTCCAGATAAAATAGAACATAGTTATTCAACATGTATTCGATTGACCATTACTCGTGCTTTTGTCTACAGCTGTCGTCTGGTAAAGCTTGAATCTACGCCGTAGCGGAAAGCAGTAGGGCGTTTCAGAGTGGTCTGTCCCAGGGAACGAAACACTGTTCCTGACTACTTAGACACCAATCTGCCACATGTTCCAACTTTTGATCCACTGTTCTCTTTTACAAAAAGCTCATGTAGCTATTTTCTGTTCCGGAATAAGGAATACAATAGCTACCCGAATCGAGTAACGGGGTAAAGTATACCAACGTTTGAGGAATGAATCAAAGTTATGCGTACAAATTGGATCAGAATTAGCAGCACTTTTTTGAAAGAGTACCATTCCTTGGAATAGAATAGTCTGAAGCTTCCCAATGTATCTTCCATGCTGGTGACAACTCAACAAAGTCGCTGTACACTCTAGTCCGAAATAGGCTTTAGATCTAGGGTATACGGCAGCTTCTGTGTCACGCAGCCTTCCCAGTCACTGGTAATTGCTCAATTTTGCTACTTGGCTCGTGACTTGAACGGTTTTCGACCCCAATCTCCCTTCATAACGTCTTCCTAGTTGGGCTTGCCATCTCGCCAAATTGAGATTGCCGAAGCGAGATCAAGATCGAGTCAAACACCAAAAGGGTTTAGCGCGCGGGCGGGCTCCAACCTCGATCTACGATATTTCCCTTCAACACCACGTTTTAACACTGTGCGCTCGCTGCGAATACAGCCATGGGAGACAGCAAATCGTATCCTTTCGGTGCTTTCGTGCCTCCGTTAATTTCACCACAACGTCATCCATCTACTCCCCTCCAGCCAGCCGTCACATCGCCTAGCCTCCCTTCTACCTTCAACGCACCTCACAATCCCCAGACGAGTCGAAGCCACACCCCTTCACGCAATTCAGCTGCCCAAACTTCTGCAGGTCAAATGTCAAACCCTTTGCTTAATGTACGTTTCAATCCTCATCATAGCCGGTTTCTCGCTTGAACCCCATTGCGAGTCGTGAGATATGGTTGACAAGTCTCATGTGTTGAGGTCAAGATGATACCTTCTGGAACGCTGACGTCCATACAGCTCCTCAAGTTCGGGTCAAATGGAGCTTCTCCACAAGCCTCTCCACAGACAGCGCCCGTGTCTAGACCGGAGTATGGCAGTCCTAGCAAACACAGCGTACATGGACGCGGGATCTCAGGTTGGCCAAATTCACTTTTCACAGCAAAAGCGGGTTGCTAATTTGTAATTGTATAAGCTTCTGACTTAGTGGCTTCTTTCACTGGCGGAAAGTCATCGACGCCAACATCGCACGAGAAGTCTCAAGCACCTCCTACTACAAATCATCAGGACGCGTTATTAAGACTGCTCAGTCAAACCGCAGCGCGGCCAGATACCGCTAAGCATAAGACTACTGAATCTGCAGATACTGCTACAAATCAATTGTCTGAGGATCTCTCCGGCTTTTCAGTGGAGGAAAGACAGCCATCCATCGCAAACGTCAAGCACAATGACTCTGATGGCCATGAGTCTCCGATTCGTTTCTTCGGCAGTAAAGAGAACGCTTTGCCAACACCCTTCAAGCCGGTAGTGTCTCCAACGGTTGAGTCCGCCCAGAAGACTGGTTCAATCTTTACATATGTCAATCCGTTCGAGCAACTTGCTGCTTCGTCGCCTCGCAACGCTAAGATCAAAACACCTACGAATGGTGACAAGCGAAAGATGAAATCGCCATCTCCAGCGGCTGTGCATGCCTCGTCTCGAAGAAAGCTTACACCATCTGGTAGCGAGGTCATGCAAAGTATCGAGTCCCCTGCACCAGGACGATCAAAGGATGATCGAAGTCAGATCGAGGCGTTGATGGGTATTGGAGCGCCGAGCCGGAATGCTGAGACGGTTGCTGAGGCTCTGAATGAGGTTGGAGATAGAGTCGATCGGCAAGTTGAGTGCGCTCTAGCAAAAGCCGAAGAGAAAGTCGACGTCACAGAGCGAGAGCCACACATCAAGCAGGAAGTGCCGGGAGATGAAGACCAGCAAACATTGAAAGACATCGAGGAAGCTGCGCGTGATGTGGCGGCCGATGTAAAGAAGGAGCTAGAAAAGCCCGAAAATCAAGGTGTGCTTGAAGAGTCAATGCCAGAATCTATGGCTGAAACGATTAAAGATGTGATCGATGATGCTGCCAATGGGAAGATGGTCGATGCATGGGGGAGTGCTGAGGGTGAAGCGACGGCAACGAACGAGGAAACATCTCGAAATATACAGGTCCACCAATTTCCAATGCGCCCTTTCGTGTCTATCGATCTCGTCCAAAAGAAACCTGCCAACGTCAACATCCGTGAGGAGTCTGTGATGCATGTCGCGCGCTTCAAGAAAGATTTCGACCAAGCAGATCGAACTCTGGCCACTGCGACCAATGAATTCATAGTGTACGGTATGCCAAAGAACGGTGGTATTCGGATTATCCAACAGGATAGTGGCAAAAACAGCCTGATATTCTCGAAGTCTCAGGATCGCATTTTCAACGTTGCAATATCAACTTCTCAATCGGGGAGCAGCTCTGCAAAGGGTACCCAGACAGTCATTGCTACTGGCGTGAGCGGGACTGTTTACTGGACCACGATCGCAAGGCCAGGAGAAGAGCTCACCGAAGAATACTTGGAGAAGCAAGGTCTTACGATTCCTCCCATATCCTCTCAGTCAGATCCCACCTCAAGTGGCCAGCTGAAGACCCGTGCAAAGAAGAGCAACCGACACCCTGAATTCTTTGCAATTGGTCGTGGCAAATCGATCCAGATCATCTTCGCCTCGAACGCTCAAAGCTCGGAATCAGTCACTAAAGAAGGATTGATGGATACCGAAAAGTACTTTGCAGACCGCAATCTCAAGGTTACCACTGGCAAGGCCGGCAAAGATTTCACCTTCAGTGAGGATGACAGCACCATTGCTTCGCTTGATAAAGCTGGCAAACTCAGGATTTGGGACATCCGGGAATTAACCAATGAGGCAAACGAAGGAAGATCATTGATGACGCCAATAGAAATTAAAACCCCCGTCCTGACATTCAGTACGGCCAACTCGGCCGAGAAATCCTGGCCAACATCAGTCCTCTTCGTGGATAAGCTGCGTCCCTACACGAAAGGCACAGCGCTTCGATATATTATTGTTGGCATGAAGCAAAATCACACGCTTCAGCTTTGGGACCTCTGCCTCGGCAAGGCTGTACAAGAGTTGAGCTTCCCACATGAATCGGAGACCGACGCTATCTGCAGCGTCACATATCATCCTGCGTCTGGCGTAATCGCTGTGGGTCACCCAACTCGCAACTCTATCTATTTCATCCATCTCTCAGCACCGAAGTACAATCTACCGGCTATGCCGCAGGCCAAGTTCGTACAGCGTCTTGCGAACAAGGACTCAACGCTACCCAAGGCAGAAGCTACTGCTATCATGAGTGGCATGAGAGAATACTCGTTCGCCGACAAAGGCAAAATTCGGAGCGTCGAGCTGTTCCCATCTTCTGGAGAGCCTTCGAGAGCTGCAGAGGACGATGAGGATCCTACGCTGTTCGAGCTTTACGTCTTACATTCCAAAGGCGTCACATGCTTAGGCATTAAGAAGGAGGATCTGGGTTGGTCAAAAGAGAGCAGGGTTCTTAACCCAGTCGATGCCGAAAAGGAAGGACTTGTCGTTATCAGAGAGCTCCGGGAACTGTCAGCATCCTCTGCTGGTGAGCAATCAATGGCCTCGGTCGCGCCTTCCACCAATGGTGACACTCAAGCTCCCGCTACTTCTTCAATATCGAAAACCCCAGTGAAAGAGCCCGCAAAGTCTGGTCGACCAACAACAGATGGTGCAAAGGCTACTCCGGCCGTCATTGAAAAGGTAGAGAAGAAGAAGGGAAAGCGTAATGATGGTAGCGCCGTTGGCACTGATACAGCATCTAAAGCGGCAGCCACGCCCACACCATCAATATCAGAATCATACGCCGCCGCAGCCCATCGTGAACCAAGTCCAAGCCCGGCACCACAAGCGACACCAGAGGTAGAAAAGGTAGCGAATCGGCCGAGCATGCTCAAGCAAGCTTCACGTGATGCACCAGAGCCAGCGTCTTCAGCCAAAGATCGTCCAAATCACCCTGTGGCAAACGGGGACTCGATCAACGTTGGTATTTCCGGCGATTTCCTCGATAAGGAGCTCAAGAAGATTGAGCGCGGTGTTTCAGAGGAGTTCAACAAGGTGTTGGGCCGAGAGCTCGAATCCTTATACCGACGGTTCTCGGAAGACAAGCGTGTTCAAGATGCAGCAGGAGCAGCCAAGCAGGATGCAATGCTTCGCCTCGTTTCGAGCACCTTGAGCGATAACGTGGAGAGATCGTTGTCTCGCATCATTCAAACGAATATTCAGGACTCGGTCGTTCCCTCTGTCGCAGATGCGACCTCCGCTACCTTGAAGGCCAATCTATCAACGGCCATTTCTCATCAATTCGACGAGAAGTTGACTTTGGTCATGAAGCAAATTCTACCAGAGGCTATCAATCGGACTATGCAGAGCCAACAAGTCCTTCGCTCGGTGTCAGAGCACGTCACAAAGGCAATCACTGGCCATGTAGACCAAGAATTCTCGACCGCTTTACAAAAGACCATTGCACCGACTTTCGCAAGCCTTGCAGTCAACACTGCGCAAACGATCAGTGGAGACACAGAGCGTCGTGTGCGTGAGCAATTACAGCAGGCGGAGATGCAGCGCCAGGAGGATAGCGTGAAGATTGATCAACTTACTAATCTCGTTCGTGGACTTTCTGAAACAGTCCATACTATGGCAGCAGCACAATCGGATTTTCAAGTTGAGATTCTCAAGCAACAACAAAAGCCGGCTGAGGGTAGTCATGCCTTGGTTCGTCACTCACCAACACCCAGCGAGTCGGCCTCCATGGCTCCGACTCCTGAGCAAGGGGAATTCGATGCGATATCAGCAGCCATGAATGAAGGCCGGTTCGAAGAGGCCACTGTGCTGGTCAGTGACTGTCTTTGCGACTGCCTGAGTAATCTGCTAACACTTGCCAGTGGCTTCAATCTTCACAGCAGGTAGAGTTGTTCGATAATTTTTTCGTTCGCTGCAATCCAAGCTACCTCCGCCAGACCTCGCCGTTGGTAATTCTTTCCGTTGGGGCGGCGGTTACCTCGGCGCTCGATACGAATGTGATGGAGCGTTTGGCATGGCTTGAGACTGTGTTCCACTTGATTGATACGAGGGTCAGTCTAAGCCCTCCTTGAAGTCCCGCTGCAAATATCACTGACCAACTGCTAGGATCCTGAGATTCGCGAGGTTGCGGGCAGGATCCTGGAAGTACTGAGCCAGCGCCTTGAAGGCGAGTATATGCGCATCGCAGAGACTGACCCTCAGAGCCCAGCTCTGCGCAAGATCCCTAGCCTCGCAAGGCATGCACGCCAGCTAAGAGCTCGCACTCCATGAGTGCCCAGTATCATGTGGATAGCAAAGCAATGATTGCATTGTGCTCAATGTACATATAAGGCGTGAGCGGAACGGCTTTCCCAGTCTACCGAATCAAGATGGCCAATTTTGCAAGCAGGTTCTTGACGCTTTACGTCTATGATCCTAATGGCAATAGCTCTCAGCGATCTGGGATTGGGATGATGTCGATATCCAGCGCGCTACATACAGATCGTATTTTTTCTTGCTGATGGCCTTGTTGGATCGCCGCGTGCACATGCTGCAAAGTAAGGGGGCAAACTGGCTACGCTCATCTTCCTCGACCGAACCTCCTATCGTGCCATGCTTATATGCTCGAATCAGGCGATCTCCATGTTTCCCATGGTGGATATCGTGCCGAGGCGTTCAGTGATTCTCCAGGGTCACATACTGTAGCATAGCTTGGCGTCTGTATCTAGCGTTCTACTTCACCCATTTCAAGCCTCAAACTCCACCCTTCAGGAATCAAGCTTGAAGCTTCAAGATCTCATCGTTCATTGTAACTCAGATCAACGCCATTACAGTATGTACACATCCAAACGCCATCATTTGGCGCGATCCTCTGAACTCGCGACATCCCGTATACTCGAAATGTTGTGTGAGAATATCTGCCTCTTGCGTAGATGGACGGGTGTCTCGTTATCTGGGGTGCCGGGAATCCTCTTCTCTAGTCCCTGGGTTGGATTTTGTTTAGCATACTGGTCGTCGACTGACAGGTCGGATGAGAAGACGCACCAGCTTCTCAAATACACAAGCATTGAGCAGCTGCTCAGGTCTTCGACAGTGCCATAGTGACTGATTGTTGTTCTCTAAGCATTGCCAATGCTTTCGAAATTGATCGAGACAATTCTTATTGACGTCTTCCAATCTGCCGTAATCGCATATTAGCCAAACACTCTCCAAGCTTTGTGCCAATGTCCCTATCCCCCCATTCTTTCAGTCCGCCTTCTCTTCCACACATGGCCCCATTTTCAGTCCTGACACCATTCAGGAAGCCCACTCACACACTAGCAGCACACCGCGTAACCTTCCTCCCCTCCCTCATACACTCGATCTCCCCCTTGCCATGCGAATCCGTCTTGCATTTCATATAATCATCATTGAACGCTTTACATCGATCGCCTATGAAGAACGAGGCTGAAAGTAGGGGCGCAGAGGAGGCACCAACCTCTGCGACTTTGGGGACAGAGTCAGGCAGGGGAGTGGTGTCGATGAGGACCTCTTGGTTGAATCTGTATAGCGGAATGTTAGTGTGTGTATTGAGATTGAGGGCGATCGTGTGAACTTACCGAGGCTGTCTTGCAGACATTTTGAATCTGGCTGAAGCGCTCAATGGCTTTGGTAGAAAGATTTGTAGGTAAAGGTGGGAGACCTTTGGTGGGAGCTTTGAGCTTGAAGTTCGAGTGCTGTGATTGGCTGCGCGGAAAGCGCGTCTAGCTGCATAACAGCCTCGAAAATTGTGGTAAGGATGTGCTTCACTCGCAAACTCTCCATGGAAATGCGACGGCCTTGTAAGATAGGATCTGGATGAACACTCTGCTTCAACATTCGCCATACGATACACATAATCGACTATTTTTCTGCGTGATGACCTGACCTTGCGCCATTGGTTTCCGGTTCGCTGAGCGCGCGCCCAGCTCGAATCTTCCAGCGCCATTCCTCCTAAGCCATCCTTTCGCTCGACATGTCTTCGATATTTAGCCAGCCAGCCGGGGGCTCCCTCTTCGGTCAGAACAATCAGCAGCAACAAAATACCACCAATCCGTTCGGCGCAGCTACCAACAATCAGAACAAGTCTAGCCTCTTTCCACCTTTGAATACGAATACCTCGTCTTCTCAGGCGCCACCAGGGACCGGGCTTTTTGGTTCAACGACTCAGGCACCCGCAGGGACTGGGCTGTTTGGTTCAACAACTCAGGCACCAGCAGGGACTGGGCTGATTGGTTCAACGACCCAGCCTCAGCAGACTGGTTCCACCTTCGGTACCTTAGGAACCACCACGAATCAGCAGAGTCAACAGACCGGTGGCAGCCTTTTTGGAGCACAGCCACAGCAAAATAACTTGTTTGGGAATCTGGGAGCGACGAACAATCAGCAGAGTCAGCAGCAGAATCAGTCCCAGCAGGGTGGTGGCTTGTTCGGCGGCTTTGGTCAGAATGCTCAGCAACAACAGCAAAACCAGCCGCAGAACCAGCAGCAAGGAAGTCTCATTGGGCAGCCGCGGCAATTCACGACAACCGAAAACGATCCACGTAGGTTCCAGCTCTCTCGTCGCACAACGTACTTATTCCTAAGCTAACGCGTCTAATGTATGCAGCTCATAAGTCCGTTACACACCAAATGGATTTAGCCTGTCAAAAGTGGGATCCCAAGTCACGCGACAGCGCATTCCAGACTTATCTCTACAACACCGTCCCGGTTGAGCAAGCACCCTTCTACGGCCCCACAGCACAAGACAACGAAGCCAAATGGGAAGAAGCGCTTGCCAAGAAGCCCAGTCCTGGCGCCGTCCCAGTCTTAGCCCAAGGCTTCGAAAGTCTGGGCTTACGGATGGCCATGCAACATGAGGCTCTGCGCCTCTTACGTGGGAGACTACACGAAATCAATGAAGGTTTGAATGGCTTGCTACAAAAGCATGATCTGGAGATATCGATTCGCGCCGCTGAGTGTAGGAGGAAGCATCTGAGGTTGAGTCAGAGGTGCTTGGGGTTGGCGGCCAAAACGCAGATTTTGAGGAACAGGGGGTATGCTATGGATAGTGCGGAGGAAGAGCTGAGGAAAAAGCTTATGCTGCTGGAGAGGAGGGTATTTGATCCTGCGCTTAATGGGAGGGGGGAGGAAATATGGGCTCGAATGGTTAGTGTGAGAGAACGGGGAAGGCAGTTGCAGAGAGAATTTGAGAAGGCAGGGGCGGGAATGGTGCAAGATGGTGGGAAGGGGGTTGACGAGGAGGTTATGGCGAAGACGAAAAAGGTATGCCGATATCGCTTTTGGAGAGATGCCAAATGCTGATATTGTGACAGATTTTGGAAGATTATAGCTCGCAACTTGTACATCTGACGCGAGAGCTGGCGCAGATTGATAAAGATTGGGCCGAGTGGGAATCTTCGAAACCCAAAGCCACGTCAAATGGGGTGCGATAGCCCTTTTGGGCAATAAATCTCTGGGCCTTGGAATTTGCGTGCATAGATAGCGGTAGCGTTGCAAAAGTGGTATCTTGTCTTTTAAATCAACAATCTATGCTCCCACCCACTCGTCCCCGTTCTAGCAAGATCCCATACCAATATCATACAACCCACCCCCCCAACGCCATCTCCATGCTCTCTTTCAACCTTTCGTACATATCCCTCCGCCCTAGCGCTCTAGACAAGTTTCTTCACGTAATCAATCACAAAGGGCGCTGCGTCGCTATCAGTCCCCCCCACATATTTCCCACCGTAAAGATCATGGTTTTTCCATGGGGAAGGCGACGTACAGAGATACAGAAGTACGGTTCCGGCAGCTACCTGCTTTAATGTGCTGTAGGCTTCGTCTTCTTGCTCCTGTTATTCTTGGGTGTTAGGGTGATGTTTTCGTTTCAGCTTTGTTTCGCGCTCTGGGAATTGCGTCTCTCTTTGTCTTTTATCGGGATTGGGGAAGGTTGAAGCGTACCTTGAGTTCTGCCTTGCTGGGTGGTTGTTGTGCTGAAGGTGGTTGTTAGTATTTTGCGTGAGGCTTGGGGATGGTGGGGGCTTACGGCCTCCGAACATTTTGGGTGGTGGATGGGTGATGGGGTTGGGGGATGGTGCTGTTGAAGGGGATCTAGTGCTGTGGGAGAGGTTGGGGGATTGTTTATTTGTATGGAGAGTGGAAGAAATGTCGAGGTAGGGTTTGATAGGGCTGATGATGGATTGGGTTAGGGGTGATTTTGGTCTTGGCAGGATAATCTTTTGGATCGTCGCTGAGGAGGCTACATTTTACTTCTACGTAGTGGTCGCTGATCACAAGACTTACTACGGATTGTTAGGCTTCCAAGTGTCCCGGATATTCTGGGCCTCCGTCTCAGAAGCGCTCATGTTGACTACACGTCCTTTGAATCAATTTCGATTTTTTCTTTTCACTCCTACACTTCGTAGGTCAACTCCCAAGCTGTCAGCTCAACTTTGTTCTACTCTCATTCTTTATCCCCATTTTCTATCTGTTGAACGTGTGGTTGTTTATGATCAGCAATATGGTAGTGTCTTCATCAGTCTCAGCGCTCTGCCTTTGTCATGGAACAACCTCCGCAGGTGACTACGCTAAGCAAGAAGAAGACGATCATTACCACTGACACTACAACACCAATTTGCCGAGGCTGAAACCAATAGTAGCCGAGAAAGGCGCTGGTGCTACATTCACGATCGGTGAAGGTGCCAATGATGCTGTCGACGGCGCCGAGGATGAGCTGGGGAAGCGGTATCATATGCGAGCACTATTTGAGTCCGGAGTGGACATTAGAGACCGGATCTCAGTGTTAGGTCCGGGTGGCTGGATCGTGAAGCCCGACCCTATAGAGACCGGCTCAGTGGCTCGTTCAGCACTAGATGACAAGTTCCACTGATCGAAACGGTGGATGCGACTGAGTATGCAAAAATGGTTGAGTAAGTGCCTGACCTGGTTTCGACTGGTTGAAAGATACAGGGTCCGTCCATCTCGCGCCTTCAAGCTTGAGATCAAGCACGGATATGATAAAGCTCTCAAAGATTTGTTCAGGAGGTCAGAATCATCTCAGTGATACAGATCAGCAGGCTTTAGTCAAGAACCTATCCGACGGACAACATGAATTTACAAATTAGCCCGGAATGGGTCCCTGAACAGCGCCACACTCAAGGAAGCTTTCTGGCCTCCAGACTCCTTCCATTGAGCTCCAGGGCCCTACACTGGACTGGCAAACCCTTCTGGGTAGCACTTGGGCTATACCAGACCTTTTCGTATGAGAAATTCATGGCTTTGGAGGTCTCAGACTTTATCTGCGAAACAATGGAATAAATTTCTACCCCGCCAAGGCGCGACTCGGCCAAAATTGCCGCATCGTATCGTTGGCAGCGCGCGAGTTTGAGACGCAAGTCTGACGAGAGGATCGCATTGTTCGCTTGAAGTGGAAGTCATCCTGGCCCCCTGGTACGCGGCTCCGGCCATATTTTCAACGGAAGCTAAAGTACAATTTAAACATTACCGGGAATTTGCTAGTTAAGTTGACACAAGGTATTCCGTCGTCGAGGCACCCGCACCAATCATCGAGATGAATGTAGTTGTTAGTCAGGACACCCATTCGTGCGCCAATGATTGTTCGTGACTTCGTGACTAGCAGTGCCGAATCTAAAGTACTTTACGCAAGATGGCGGATAATAGTCCAGATCTCCGCGCATGCAAACCCATGTCAGGAACGTTGACTGCATAATGCACATACCACGTGGAAGAAACGCTGTCATCGTCGTGGATAATTGGCTTTGGCTTTTGATCAGTTTATGGCTTTGATGCCCGCGAGCATCTGCTTTTCTTTACGTAGGACGATCATATGTTAGATCGAAGGATTTAGCGTGGGGCATCCGACCCTTTTAGGTACTACTGACATACCTCAAACCACAACGGGTGGAGACCTTGAGCGTTGCAAATAGGTCCAGACTAACATCCCCAGAGCCACGAACCACGGGACACTATGGGGTAGGTCGCAACCTAGCAAGGAAGTCAGGTACGGGGAAACTCTTTAGCGTTGTGTGGCGCGAGTTGTGTGCCAATTTGGCATGCCGGCTTGGTTCTGCGAGCGCTTTCGACTCGACTATATGCAAGCTACCTGGCGTAGGTATGTCTCCTTCGTCAGCAATATCTATTACTCGACGTCTCTGCCTGCATGATGCCCAGCGACGTCTATTATCAGTCCCGGGCGCCTGTGCTCTATGGCGGAACTATTTCTTTGCAATTCTTATCGACGCTCGTTGTGGCTCTGCGATTCATTGCGAGAAGGGTCGCGAAAGCGGGCCTCTGGTGGGATGACTGGGTGATAGTACCTGCTCTTGTGGGGACCCTCTCGCTTCTTGCGATTCCTCACGAGCTCAAGGGGCTAGATGCTGACAGCTTGTCGTTCAGCTGTTCGATTGGGGTATCAGTGCATGCTCCTGGTACCAGGCGCGACATGCCGGATTTGGTCGTCATACAGAAGCTGCTGGCGGACCTGTCACGGAGCAACAGATTCTGCTGTTCTTCAAAGTCGGTCGACATACTCCATACAAATCTAGACATTTTGACTGATGATCTCCTCGTAGGGACTCATGGCTTTGCAAATCTTTTATTTCTGTTCCGCCGCCCTCTTCAAAAGCTCCCTGATCCTCTTGTACTACCGCATATTCGGCGTGTCCAAGGGATTCAGGAAAGCCTTACTAGTAGCTTGGATTATCGTTCTCTGCTACTTCGTCGCCAACCTCTTAGCGGCCATCTTCGAATGCAACCCAATCGCGGCATACTGGGACAAGTCCATACCAGGAGGCAAATGTGTCAACACCGTCGCTTTCTACAGATGGAACGGAGTGACGAACCTCCTCATCGACTTCATGATCCTGACACTCCCCCTCCCTATGATCTGGCGCCTGAGCTTGAAACTCCAACAGAAAATAGCACTGACCGCACTCTTCTTGCTGGGAGCATTGTAAGCGCCCCTCCCACCCAAAATCATACATGACTTACAAATATCCCACCAGCGTCGTCGTAGCCTCCATAGTCCGCGTGACCACATTCGCCGAGGTCGTCGGCACAGATATAACCTACACCCTCGTCACCTCCTCCGTCTGGAGCACAGTCGAGCAATCCATCGGCATCATCTGCGCCTGTCTTCCCATCCTCCCCGCGCTCTTCAGACGGCTATTGGGCTTGTCGACACAGCAGGCGAGATCAGGCGAGTCCTATCCGCGATCGGGGCCTTCGGTTAAGTTGGCGCAGCTGGCGAAGGCGAAACAGAGCAATACTACGACGATGGATACGGAGAGTGGTGGGGTGACCAGGGGTGGGTTCTATAGGCTGGATGAGGAGAGGTTGGAGGGAGAGCGGTTGGGGATGCCGCCGAAGAGTGTGGAGACGAGTGTGACGGCGGATGGGGCGAGGAGGCTGGGGGATGAGAGGCATGAATTGCCTAGAGCGATTGTGAGGAATCAGTCTATTGAGCAGCATTCTGATTTCGAGCAGGTCTGATATGATGGTTTGTATATCCACTTTTGCGATCTATGTACATATATGACTGATCACACTATGCACATATTTACTCAAACGTCAAGAATGCAAAAGGATGATAGAAATCAACTCTCAACTCACAAACCTACTTTTAACCAGCCAGTTCACACAAAAAAAACCATCTCACATCCACCCCGCCGCAATCTCACTCGCCACCTTCTCCGCCAACGCATAAACAGTCGACTGCGGATGCCCCGGCGGCAAAAACGGAAAACTACTCGCATCCACCACCCTCAACCTCTCCGTCCCATAAACACGCATCGCCGTATCAACCACAGCCATCGAATCATTCTTCCTTCCCATCTTACACGTACTCGACGCGTGCCACACCGGCGCCACCGCACTTCTAATAAACGCGAGAATCTCAGCATCGCTCTGCACCTTCGGCCCCGGTAGGTATTCCTCTCCGATAGTGATAGCGGCCAACTTTTTCCACACTTCGCGCTGGCGCTTGAAAGCTGCGACGGCGAGATCTGCATCTGCGGGGTGGGTGAGCCAGGCTGGGTTTATGAGGGGGGGATCAGTGGCTGAGGCGGTGGAGATGGAGACGTTGCCGCGGGAGAGGGTAGTGATGAGGGCTGTGGAGAGGGAGGCGTAGTTGTTTCCGTCGACGGGGTCGAGGTGGGCGAAGTTGCCTGCGGAGCCGAGGACGGTGGCTATGGGGATGAATTCGAGTTCGGGCCAGTCGGGGGGAAAGGCGGAGAGGGCGGTTAGGGTTGTGTTGGCGAGCCAGGCTGTGCGGTTGGGGGAGGGGATGTTTTCCCAGCCGAGGACGGGGACGGAGGGGTTGGTTAGGGGGCCGGTTGCGGCGGTGAGGTAGGCGGAGATGGCGGCGGCGTTTAGGGTTGCGTTGTTGAGGCCGGCGGAGGCGGTGGGGATGGAGACGCGGAAGGTGGTGCCGAAGATGGGGTGGTCTTGGAGGTTTTGGCCGACGCCGGGGAGGGCGTGGAGGACGGGGATGTTTAGGGATTGGAGGGTTTGGCGAGGGCCGATGCCGGAGACCATTAGGAGTTGGGGGGATTGGAAGGCTCCGGCGGAGAGGATTACTTCTTTTTTGGCGGTGAGCTTGTATGTGGATTTCTTGTCTTTGGGGGTGCTCTCTGAGGAAACGACGACTCCTTCGGCAATGTTCTGGTGGCCACTGAAGATGATCTTGTGGGCTAGAGTGTTCTTGTAAACGAACAAGTTGCGCGGGCTTTGCGCTGATTCCAGAAAGCTTGACTGGGAGGAAGACCGATGGCCGTTGAGGGGGTTCTCGGTGAATGCCACGTATGCGGACCCGATCAGCTGGCCTAGTTGGAAGCCCTTAATTGCAACCTGTCCGGCAGCTTGCAATGCTACTTGTACCCAAGTGCCGAATGGATCCTCATATTTGCCAAAGCTTACTTGGAGAGGCCCTCCAGTAGATTCAAAAGCGCCGCTTGCTTGATCGTTCGAGCTGTTCTTGTAGTCGATACTTGGAGGCGTATAATGCACACTCTTCTTGTAGAACGGCAGCATTTTCGCGAGACTGTAGCTTGAATCGCCCACCTCGTCCGCCCACATCTGCATCGATCCAGTTGTCGGCCTACATCGGTTAGTAATTCGTAGAACAAGCCACTCAGGTCGACTTGCCTATGGTAGAGCATAAAGTTTCGGGCTGAAGAACCCCCTAGGGTCTTGCCCCGGGCATAATGCAGTTTTCGATTATCTGCACCCTGGAGAATATCAACAAGGAGTCGAGACTGGTAACGGCAGATACATACCGCTTGAGGCTCTGTGACAAACCCCCAATCGATCAAAGGTTGGGTATCATTGGCGTCGGTGCCGGCGAAGAAAACGTCGTACGCAGGCGTGGTACTGATGTTGCCGTTATCGGCCTCATAGAATCCTCCAGCTTCAACGACAGCAACAGAGATTGATGAATTCTCCGCTAGTCGAGTAGCCAGAGCCAGACCAGCAGTGCCTCCACCGACAATGACATAGTCGAATGAAGCGTGAACCCCAGGCACCCCGAAGGAGTAAGCAGCATTGGATTGTTGACGGCCATGCAGGGAAGCTGCAAAGACGGCTGAAGCCCATGCAAAGCACAACAGTGACTGTGGAATCATCATCGTTAGGTAGGATGCTTGAACAATCTGAGATACTTACTGCAGTCCAACATGCTTAAATACTTAGAGCGGACTATGTACTACTTCACTCGGAATATTATATGCGACTTGCGTACGTGCCAGAGCAGTTCCCGACCGAATCCTCCGAGGATCAAGGAAGCGTATTAATAGAAGCGCTAATGCACGATCTGGAGGGGGAGAAATCTTCTGTTGAGCCGCCAGAAGGCTAGAGACGATACAACAGCATAAGACTTTGCCTCAAGCGACAGACCGTCTTTTTGATCTGCTAGCTTCATTCGTCGCACAAACGCTCCATAATCAACATCATCAATGACAATGTGCAAAGACATGAGAGATAGACACGATTTGGCGGAAGACCACTGTTCGAATTGGGCCATTGATAGCAACGATATGATGAGTTGATTGATTATTCAGAAAGATAGGTTGCATCATGCAGTGTCCTCCATGATCACTAACATGGCTAATTCGGCCGATTTCTAACAACCACGTTGGTGGAATGGTGGTGGCGCGGCACCGCGGCAAAATTTTCTAGAATAGTGGATGATCCGTGATCGATTTGTTTGACGTATGTAGGTTACTCTCCTTTGTTGATACCATACGACAAGCTATCCAGCATGTAAATGTGGATATCTAGAGTTGCCGAATAAGTGAGTATTCAAAGGGTAAATGATGAACCCAGAGCAGGCAAGGAACGACGGAGGCTGTAACAGCTGCATGACTTTTGATCGATGTCCAAGCATCTGCGGATGGTGATGGACGATGGATGTAGCCTTCAAGTCTTCCATTTGAGAGCTAATCGGCAGGATCACGTTGGTACACAGCTAGGGGAAGACTAGTATTACCTCTCAGAGACAGGCCACTTCGGACCTAGTACTCCAACATTCTTCATGCCACCAACGACAACTTCGCGAGTATTTCCAACGAGACGAGTAGCGTATTATGTAACAGGAAGGATCACCTCCCTGTCTGCTGGCCGACGAAAGGATTCTTTGAAGCGTTGGTCCAATTCAACAAGCGGTGTCCGAGCCTTCGCTGCTTCTCGCACCTGCGTTGCCCAATAACAAAACAATTTTCCCCAACCTGGTATGACTTGAACAGTCGAGGTCTACTGAGTCAACTGCAGATGAAGAAAGAGAATTAATACTGTGACCCCCTGGTCTGGTCTCTCGAATACCCCAAGGCGTCTCAGGCCTGCGCCAATGCGTTTACGATGGGAAGATTCAGAAGGATTTTGAGCGCCTCTTACAAGTCGATGACGAACCTCTTGTTTCAAATATCTGCCATATCAGATTCGCGAGTATCTTCATGAATAACCCTGTCTTGGTTGCGACGAATCTGGACTTACCGTCCAAGCACAGGATGTTCTCGCGACGTCCCCTTCGCCAGTAGAAAAGGCGCTGGTGATACTGACCAATACTAAATGTCATAGCCATATCGCTCGCTGCGACGACCCCAGTGATGGCAAGATGACCGAGCGTAGGGTTTTTCTTGAAAGACACTGTTGGTTGTTCTCAAGGTTTCAGATGACAATTTCCGGCAGCGACCCCAATAGGACGAAGGCTGCCTCGATGTGAGGGCTTTCTCGATGCGATCAATTTTTGCGAAAATCATATCGACAGCTGTCTATCAAGGGATGACCTCTCAAGTATCAACCAACCTACGCTGTATCAGCCTTTGCTGGAGCCTCCATCGATCGGCCGATTGAGTGACTTGAGCCCTCCAACAATAGTACTTATAGAGACAGATTGCCGATCATCGCACCCACGTCACATTTCATCGACCGAGTTCTACTGAATGGTTTGCTAAGGTCCAAAATGTGTTGACGCAATCTTCGCGTGGGATGAGTACGTGTGTCGATAGAAACACACTCGGCGCCCAACCCAACGTTTGATCAGCATTCAAGGAAAAATCCCCCATGGCCACCACACAGGACGCGCATCATAGCAAGGAACGTTCCTTCATAGTTCATAGGGAATGAGAAGGTCGCAAAATACAAAATCCTCTCCCCATCAAAAAACCCCAACCATCGAACCCACAACCTCAACCATCAAAACAAGACTCCCAAAAATACCAAAAACAGAACCCAAATAACACCCCCCCCCCCCATCCTCACACCTACCCCCGGCCCCAAACCCACCAAAAGAACAAACAGTCCAGCCTCAACCCCCGATTGATGGGAAGAAGGTGAACCACTGTAGAAACCCCGAAGGTTTGCTTGCGTATCGATCAATGCTTCCCCGGTAACCGTTCGAAGCAGTCGGCGTGTTGTGTTGTGTTGTTCGATGTTTGTAATATATATATTTCGGTAAATTTTAAGAAACCCAGACAGAGGGGAGATTCTTTTGGTAAGGAAATGCGTTGCGCCAAGGTGGGTAAATCACTGGGAGGGTGGGGGGTATATCATGATATGACTTGTTTATTTGGTGGGGTTGTGTTTATGATGGGGTTGGGCTGGACGGTAGGCTTTTGTATTCTCGTACGATAGTTTCACTATAGGTGATTAAAGGGAGAGAGGATATGATATCTGATAGATTGCATCGGTTATATTCTGTATGCCTCCGTTCCAAGATCCTCCAAAGCGCCCTCGCTGGGACAACCTTCCTTCCAAAAACGCTCAATACCTTTCAAACGCTTTCGCATAATCAGAATCATCCACTACTCCACCTCCATCTGTCAATTCACAAGCCTCCTCCCATCATCTACCTTCTCCCACCCAGGAAACCGCGAGCCTCCTCATCCGCACCCCTCCCACTCTCATCCTCACCAAACAACCACTCCGCCTCTCTACAATACTTAACACCTCCATCTCCACGCCCTCTCTCACTACCCCAGCACACAACAACGGCATCGACCACACCCGCCACAATACCATCCATAGCGCCCAAGATACCCCATCCGATCGCTGCAGCAATGAGGCCTACCACATACGCGTACAAGCTCCCCTTGATCGAGCCGCCAGTTGCGCCTTCGGCATTCGTCAGAGTGAGTGAGCGCGCTGTGCTCACCCAGCCGCCAAAACCGAGTGCGAGAGAGGTGATGAAGCGGGTAGCTCTTAGGAGGAGCAGAGAGAGCGTGTAAGAGTGAAGAGGCGTTTGAGAGGGCATGTTGCGTGTTCGAAAAGGCGTGGAGTCTGGATCTTTGGGTGTGATGAACGAGAGGCGAGCCAGGGCCCGCGAGGAAGTCGTGAGCGGCTGAGAATGAATGGCGCTGTAGGTCAGTGTTAGAGGGTTGGTGAGAGTAGCGACTGAAGAAGGGATAACGGTGTAGGAGCAAATTCCGGCAAGAGCAAGCACACGCCGAGGAAGTATAAGGAACGGCAGGCGGATGAGAAGAGCGAGGAGGGTTGAGAGGCAAATTGTGCCGAAGAGAGTTGTGAATGCGTGAGAGAAGGCGGCGTTGATGACTTGGCGGGAGGTTGGGGTCGGTACGGTCAGGCGGTGGAAGTACCATTGGGAGACAGTGGCTGCAGTGGTAGCACGTTGAATGCCAGAGAGGACACCAAGACTCCAGAGGTAGACTAGCACGAAGAACATGCCTAGCCACCAGGTGCTCGCGTCAATGATGTAAAGCGTTTTGGCACCGGAGAGATGGCCGCCGAGGAAGACGCGGGTAAACATCGCCATCCAGATCCAAGTCCATGCGATAACGCCGACTAGGCTTGCCAAGCCGACAATCAGGAGTCCTGGATTTGCGGCTAGGATTCTGCAGGAGAATTCAAGAATTGAGATGGCTTTGCTGAATGAGTGACGGCCTCGATAGACGGCGATACCCCATAGTATAGCTACTAGTCCGGGTATGAACGAAAACCATCGCATTGCCTTATCTTGAATGCTTGCGCCGTGGTACCTCCCTTGGTAGCTCGAGATGAGTGGGTACAGAAAGAAGGAGAAAAGGATCACTGGTACTGCGACAAGTATCATGTAAACCAAAGGCCGGACGTAGGAACGCAGTGCTGCAAGCCAGAGCAGTGACACAATGACTGCAACCACTGTGTCAACTGCCAATAGGTAGTATGATGCATGCAGGGTAGTGTAGACAGTGTCGCCCAACGGATGTTTGAGAGACGGTGCTGCCGTATGCAGGCAGATTAGCAGAAAGCTTGCAAAGAGCGCGGCCAGTGAGACGAGGTACAGTGAACCCCAAAATGCATCATGTCGAGGAGGTTCTGCGATAGGGTCCGCAAATGTTGGCAAAGCTGATGACGCGTCTGACTCTGGAGGATGCGGTCTATCATAGGCATCCTCCGCGTTTGTCTCCTGTGGTAATAGAGGTGATGTTGTGTCAAACCTACTAGCGATTGGTAATTTACGGAATTGTTGTATCGATGGGGGGTCATCGTCGGGTGGTATCTCCACGGCCAGGTCATCTGGGGGTGCGTCCCCATTCGCACTGCCTTGTGTGGTGCTTCCGAGCCCTACGTCTTCCATCCTCCCTTTACTTCCGCTACTTGCTTCACTGTTCACTCTGGCCAGAGATGCCGTATCATCAGCGTCTGCCTTGGTAGTGCCAGCTCCTCTGCCTCGTCCGCGTGCTTTGTCGCCCATCCACGAGCTCTTGATGCCTCTGCCTCGGGCGTAACCCCGTTCGTCTGTGTTTCTACCATCCCCACTATCTTCCAGCGATCCTCTGCTGCCTTCGTCTTCTGCTTCCGACGACTCCTGAAGTCGGCTCCCACCAAATTGCCTTCTCGACCGCTGTAGAGCGTAGAAATCGGCTACCTCTCTCTCGTGCTCCTCTTCGTCGTCTTCTTCTCTGAACTGATCCGTAGCACTATAGAAAAGCGGCGCATTTGGCGCTGGTCTTGAGGCGAAAGGAAACTGGGAGAACTGTGAAGCGCTGGCCTGGTATGGGTTGCCTAGAGTGGGGCGCTGAAGGTATGACCTTGAAGATGGAAATCGAGAAGAAGCTTGGTCCTGCCTCCTCTGCCTCTGCAAAGGATTTCTGGGCGGCTCTTCGGGTTGTCCAAATCCTACTCTCGACTGTGACTGAGCGAGGAATCTGCTGGCATCTGCTAGTTGCGTCAGCACGTATACCTTGTATCATGTGGGCGCGGGTTCATCTCCCAACTCCAGAGGAGCTCAACATACATTCAGAGAACATGTCGAAATACAGCGGGCTTGCTCAGCTCTTTTCCCGCTGCCTCCAACGAGGCGGGTTCTGTTCGTTACAACAGCGTCCGCAGCGATAAGGCGAGTTACCTTCAGACTTTAGGGACCGTTGGCAATCCGTCTGTATTCACCTACTTCTAGATTGCGTGCAAGGTCAGCTCATGCTCCAGAGCTCTAAGAATGGTAATATGTCATGCGGAACGGAATGAACGATAAAGTAGTCATGCACGGAATCAGGATGTACGGATGTATCACTCAGGCGGCCATATAATCACGTGACCTCATGTCGCGCTAGTCTCGATCCGATCTCAAAAGTTGCCTCCGCAGTACCAAGACTTTGTTCAAAGACTCGATGTGCCAGCTTTCAAGCACAGCCTAAACACGCTATTGGTCGCCCACTATGACTGCCGTTACGTCTAGACTCAAATTTTTGCTACGATCTCCCATGCAAACGTCCGCCCTGCCGTGGTTCACAAGAAGCATATCTTAGATCGACTCCGGATCTTCTGTTTCCGTTGCTCTCTCGTTGTGAACCACCACGATGACCCAACCATGGGACTACATCGCCAAACTTGTCTGCATCGGCGACTCTGCCACCGGCAAATCCTCCCTCACCATCCGCCTCTGCGAAGGCCGCTTCTCAAATCTGCACGACGTAACCATCGGTGTCGAATTCGGCTCCCGCATCGTTCCCGTCGGACCTCCGGCAAACAGCTCGCTCTCTCCAACAGCTTCAGCCACATCAGGCCTACCTGCACATGCAAATGGTACAGGGACGCAGGTGCAGAAGAAAATGAAGCTTAGTCTTTGGGATACGGCGGGGCAGGAGACTTATAAGAGTATAACACGAAGCTACTTCCGAGGTGCGAGTGGTGCGCTGTTGGTATTTGACATTTCGAGGAGGGAGACGTTCGAGCATGCGACTAGTTGGTTGCATGATCTGAGGCAGATAGCGGAGGAAGGTATCGTCGTCATTTTGGTGGGCAATAAGTCGGACCTGGCGTCATCATCCACCATCTCTCGTTCTGGCAACGAAGCGCAAGGCTTAGCGAGCGAGAACAGAAGAGCAGTGACGGTTTCCGAGGCAGAAGAATGGTGCAGGCGGAATGACGTTATGCGCTACGTGGAGACGAGTGCGAAGAGTGGAGAGGGCGTTGAAAGTGCGTTCTTGGAAGTGGCGGAGCGCATCTATGTCAATATTGAAAAGGGTCGCTATGATTTGAATGATCGAAGAAGCGGCGTTAGGGGTCCTGGGACTGGGCAGGGACAGAAAGCGACAGGCGGAACGGTGAGATTGGATGGTAGCATGGCCAAGGGCTCAAAGGGGTGGGGAGGAGGGTGTTGTTGAAAGGGCAGTTTCCATGATCCTCGTTGTGAATGTGTATTATACAAGAGATGGCATGACAGACATGGTCTGGGTATTGCATAGCGGGCGGCGTCTGGGTATCATAAGAAGGGATATATGCAATAGAGGACTAAATCCTTTAGGATTGTCTTCTCCATACATATTAGTGCTCTCATCGAAAGTGAAGATGCCTGGTAGTGCATACCTTACGGATCTGATGTGAACCTCGGTGCTTACCACTACAGATCAAATCTGAGCCCTCAAATGGCGTTTTAACCACGCCTAGGCCCTTTGCCCTGCGCAGCCGCCTGCCTCGCTTTCATCCGTCTAAATGCATCCTCTCCACTCGCGCCCAATGGCCTTGCAAACATCCCGCCAGAAACCTGTCCACTCCTCGGTACGATCGTGTAGGTCTTCCGATCCACTTCGACTCTCGCCCTGTTGCTGATCTGCGGCTTCTCCAATGCCCTCGCTATCGCCTCCGCGTTCGTTTGCATTGCTGATGCCGGAACAGCCACCCTCGGGCGCAACGACGGATCATAATCAGCAGTTTCGAGTTGGCGCTTGCGGTAGTCGTCGCTACGTTTCAGGATAGGACGTGTCCATTCACCCATCAGACGTTCGGCAGCGCGTTTGATGCCGAGCTCGGGCTTTTTGGACTTGGTGTAGAAGAGGACTACCTTGCCAATGCCGCTGGATATAAGGGCTTCTTTGTCGATCGGCAGCTTGGCGAGGGAGGCGAAAAGCTCGCGCTGGATGTTGTAGGCGGGGAGGGAGCCGTCGGAGAGAGGTTCGAGGAAGAAGCGAACGCTTTCGAGGAGATTGTTCTCTGGGTCTACAATGGCGGATTCAACGTCTCGGCTATTGCGATTTAGGAGAGCTGTTACTTCCGGGAGGAGACGGAGTTTATGCATGGCTGGCTTTGGAGGAATGGATTGACGGGCTTGAATGTCGGCCTCGGCAGCTTCAGCCATGCGAATGCGGAGGTTAGCGATTTCTTCGTCGGCCATGCTGTTAAGATCCTAAAGCAATCATGAGTATCTGTATCGCCAGACTTTGGATGGCGTATGTGAAAACGTACGACTTCGCCAGCCTTACGGCGTCGCTTGGTTGGATTCTTGAGTGCAGCGTCCATGACTCTGTCGAGCGCACGTCTCCGTCCTAGACACCCTCTCATCTCAGTCTATGCTCGACGAACGGATATCACACCGGATATGACTTACGCTCCTCCGGATCTAGCTGCTCGTCGTTCTCTGGACTCGCTAACCTAGGCTTCTGCTTCTCCTTCCTCGGCTTTCCCCCCTCCTCCGTAAAGGCCTTCCTCTTCCTGACACGCTTTCCTTCAACCTCCTGCCCTCCACTGAAGTCATCATCACTGTCTTGCCTCTTCCGTACCTTCTTCACCTTTTCCCGCTTCCCCTCCTTTTTCTTCTTCTTTCCCCCCTCGCCGTCAACCTCTCCATCCGCCCGCTTGCGCTTATGCCTGCCCAAGAGCTTGACGGTATCTTCGTCAACGGCAATAGGCCGCTCTTCGATGGCGACTTGATTAGGATCGAAGTCTTCAAACTGGGCTTCATCGACGTCTGAGAGGATTGAGTCGTTGTCTGAGAAGTCGTCGATGTCCGCTCTGGGATTATCTATCGACGCAGCTGGTGGGTCAGGAAGTTCTTCGGTCGGCTGATTAGGGTTTCTGGGGTCATCGCCAGGTTCCGGAAGAGGTGATGGAGGCAGGGAATGATCTGAGAGTGAAGGGGAGGACATATTTGATTATGTGTTTTTGGTAGCTGGCAAGGTTTCTGCGACACACAAATGATCAAGTAGACGAGGCTCTTTGAGGAGTAGAAGGAGGCCTTCGAGCAGATACCCTCGCGTTAATATGATGGCGACGTTGGCTACTTCTGCATAACTGTCTGGAGTGAGAACGTTCGCAAGAACCGCTTGCAGGTGCCAAGCCTCCAGGCCTTGGCGGAGATCATCAGCCCTACAACATACGTATATCACAATCAGGAGACAGCCTCAAGATGAGACAGATAGGACCCAAGTTTGGCTAGGCGCGATTTGAATACTACGCGTTCGGACGGCAAGCAGTAGTCAACAGAGAACGTTGGCATCTGGTCTGCGTCGAGGAAAGTGCCCTTGATGAGCCTAACAACTTAGCGCCAAGCCAGAAGTGGCCAGCCCTGCGGCGGAGGGCTTGGGAAAATTGGAACACGTTGGCTTCTCCAGAGCTGAATGCATTTCGTCGGCAGCTTCGAAGCTTTCCTCACAAGCTTCAGCACCTACAGTAATCCGGCGTTAGCCGTGTCATGATTGTATAGTCATTGTAATACACTTCTTCTCTACGCTCTTTTTCCAGCGTTGAACTAGCCACTCCCCCTTGCCGCAAGTTTACCAGTATTCGCAAACGACATCCGGACTTGTTTTTCAGCTGTTCAACTTTCTTGTCCAGTTTGGCAGAACCACCTGACGACCGAGGCCAAGCATGGCGAGCGACAGGGCGAGCATAGCCTCAGGGGCAGCACAAGATGGGCACGATCTGAGACGGAGAAATGTGCCCAGCCAAGACACAAACGGCGGCGTGGTACCCTCACAGAAAGAGGTTGACGACAAGAAAGCCCAGAAAGTAAGACGAACCTCTGGATTGTTGATAGGATTGTGCTGACATAGTTCGTATCAGCCCAAACTGCAGTCCTCAGTACTCGCCGTACTCGACGAGTATGAGTTCCTCATAGCACCCTTGATATTCACATTACTGGCCTTCTTCACACGAATGTACAAGATAGGATTGTCGGATATCGTCACGTGGGATGAAGCCCAGTAAGTTGGAAGTTCTACAGCTCAAGCCCCTTTACGCTTTATCAGCTTCTAGGTCAATACTAATGAGTGTTCTCCTCTCAGCTTCGGAAAATTCGGTTCCCACTACCTCAAAAGAGAGTTCTATTTTGACGTACATCCTCCTCTCGGCAAAATGTTGGTCGGTCTCTCCGGCTTGCTGGCAGGCTACAACGGCTCCTTCGAGTTCAAGTCTGGCGAGAAGTACCCCGAAGAGCTCAATTATACCTTTATGCGTCTATTCAATTCCGCCTTCGGCGCAATGTGCGTCCCTGTGGCTTACTTCACAGCGAAAGAATTGAATTTCAGGAGACCGGCAGTCTGGCTAGTGACTCTGATGGTGCTATTTGAGAATTCATACGCAACAATCTCGAGATTCATTCTTTTGGACTCCATGCTACTCTTCTTTACCTTCACTACTGTGCTTTGCTGGGCAAGGTTTCACCGTTTGAGGGATCAGAGTTTCTCCCTTGAATGGTTCTCGTGGCTCTTCTTCACAGGTATCAGCATTGGGTGCGTGTGTAGTGTCAAGTGGGTTGGAATGTTCGGCACAGCCCTCGTAGGACTATACACAATCGAAGATCTATGGAACAAGTACGGAGATCTGAAGATGCCCAAGGTATGAGCGAGAGAACGTAGAAGGTCTAGCAGGCTAACGTCCTCGCAGGTTGAACTTGCTTCGCACGTCGTATCAAGGGTAGCTGGTCTGATCGTCCTCCCTCTGCTTGTGTACATGTTTTCCTTTTGGGTTCATTTCCTCGTTCTGGAGAACAGCGGCCCAGGCGACGCACAAATGAGCTCTTTGTTCCAAGCAAACCTGAAAGGTACCGAGGTCGGCAAAGACAGCCCCTTGGAAATCGCTTTGGGCTCAAGGGCTACCTTAAAGAACATGGGATACGGAGGTGGTCTACTACACTCTCACGTGCAGACATACCCTGAAGGATCCAACCAACAGCAGGTTACATGCTATCACCACAAAGATGCCAACAATGATTGGTTCTTCTATCCAAACCGTAGTCAGCCGTTGTATGATCAAGAATCTCCCATCCAGTACGTTGGAAATAAGGATGTGATCCGATTGATTCACTCCCAGACCGGACGCAACCTCCATTCGCACGCAGTCTCGGCTCCCGTGACCAAAGGCGACAATGAAGTATCGTCGTACGGCAATACGACCGTCGGCGACGAAAAGGATCACTGGACAGTTGAGGTCGTGAATGACGCAGCGTCAAGAGATTGGTCCAAAATCAGGACATTGACTACCTCGTTCAGGTTGAAACATACAGCCCTTGGCTGCTATCTACGGGCTGGCAATGTCAATCTCCCCCAGTGGGGTTTCAAGCAGATAGAGGTCACTTGTGTGAAGGAAAACAACCCCCGAGACGTCTACACTCACTGGAACGTCGAATCCCATTGGAACGAGAGATGTAAGTTTCCAAACAATAAACCCTCATCTACCATGGCTGATCTTTCCTAGTACCCGCCAGCGACCCAGGATCCTACAAATCGCCCTTCCTTCGCGACTTTATGCACCTCAACGTCGCTATGATGACCTCCAATAATGCCCTAGTGCCGGACCCCGACAAGCAAGACGACCTAGCCTCTCAATTCTGGCAATGGCCTATCCTGAACGTTGGGCTTCGAATGTGCGGCTGGGATGACAATATCGTCAAATACTTCCTTCTTGGTAATCCTATGGTCTACTGGGGAAGCACGGCCTCACTGTTCATCTTTGCTGGCATTGTAGCTTGGTACCTTGTGCGTTGGCAACGCGGCTACGAGGAGCTGAAGCCTTCCGAGATCGACCAAATCCACTACGCCGGTGTATACCCAGTCATTGGATGGTTCTTACACTATCTACCCTTCGTCGCCATGGCCCGAGTCACATATGTGCACCATTATTACCCCGCATTGTACTTCGCCATTTTGACAATGGGCTTTGTGATGGACTGGGCTACGCGGCCATTGGCGAGGAAGAATAAGATGTTCGAGTGGGCTATCTACGGTGTTCTTTACATCGTTGTCATAGGACTGTTCATTCTCTTCAGAGCCGTGGTGTTTGGTATGGAGGGGGACAATAAGCAATGGAGGCATCTCAAGTGGTTCGAGAAATGGAGAATCACTGATTAGGTCAAATTTGGGCTCATTGAACATGGTTGACTATGGCAACGATCAAGAGACCCGGCGCGGGTAAGTAGACGGAGGAAGAAAAAGTAGAGCGTAAGGCTGCACTATGTGTAACATCATTGCGGCCTGTTGAAGTTGGCCTTTCTATGCCTAGTTATCGTCATGTCGTTGGGAGTTTTGTGCTAAGATACCACATGGATGTATCAATACAATGACTTGGAAGTGGTTTTGCATCAGCACCTCCCTTTCGGCTAATGCATGCTTCTGAAATATAGCAGAACTCAGGCGTGGACGGTGTCTCGTAGATACAGCAGCGCCCTATGTGATTCGGAAGACTGTATTGAATGTGCAGTGGCGGTGCGAGAGGAAGGCATTGATCAAATCTTGTGGCGTAGCCACCACATGTTTCAATTGAAAATGGCATTGAAAGCGCTTTCTATGTAGGTAATAGGATATGGTTTTTTGGAAGTGATAGTAGAAATGCAAGCTAGCAGGCAGCGAATGTCATATTTGAGGACTTTGTAGCTTACGTAAGCTGTCCTCTCCTAAAGACCCTCTCTCTTCCTCTACCTCCATCCGTCTCCCCCTCCTTTTCCGTCTCCGTCTTCTTCTCCGTCTCTCTCATCCCTCGTGTAACTTCTCTTAAGTGGATTCCTCATTACCTGATCTCGAGAATTCACGCATATCGAAGAGCTCGTTGTTCGTCCACGCACGTTATCATATGACGGAACATTACCCCTTATTCTGCACTGCCCAAGTTCCCCCCAAGGTAGGCCTCTCTTCCCCCTTTAGTGATAATGTCTCAATTGGTCTTCACGGTCTAAGATCATCAATGACCTTCTCCGAAAATCCGATGAAGGCTTCGGCAACATCTGGACCCTGGTCAAGACCTCCTCCCAGATGACCTTCGAGAAACCAACAGAGCCACCTGTGTAGGTGTCTTCTCAAACAATTCATTCCTATCACCCCTTGAGCTACAGAGATATTGGTCTCCGTAAAGTAAATCACTGATTAACCTGCCGCCTTCTCCTCCCCAAAATCTATCTCTATCATTCTTCCCTGTCCGAAACATGGAGAATCGCTCACTCCTCACATCTACCCAGATCCGAATTCACCACCTCATTCACATCCGCCAGCCTCGACACCCTCGGTGAATTCTGCAAAACCTACTCACTATTCGACACCACAACCTTTGCCATCCTAGACGAGCGCAGTACCAAAGACTCCACCGTTCTGCTCGTCAAGTGGGAGGTCTGGACCGATTACATCGATCCGAATGCGAAGAGCGGCCTCGACGACGACAGTAATCGCCAGCAGCACGAAGGATGGCAAACGCTAAGGGTGCCGTTTGGAAATGCAGCGAAGGTTATGGATGGATTGGAGTATTTGCCTGTACAGGAATTTAACTCTACGGAGCAGGGGTTTGATGCGAATGGCGTTTACACGCTCTAGGCTTGTAGTTTGGTATCTGCTCTAGCGAGAGAAGACGTTGAGTTGGTAAAGTGTAGATGCGTGTTTGACGGTGTGGCGTCCTACTTCGTATGTATATCGAAGCTGGGAAGTTTCAACGGTAGATTAGCTCTGTCACGCGTAAGATACACAATTGGAGATCATATCATGCATGGAATTTTGTCTTCTTGCAGCTGGTGAGATGGTCTTGTACTCCAGTCATCATCCATTATATAGAATTCTTTCGCGTCGAACCCTACCATGGTATCCCCCGCCAAAACACACACCAAAAGACATCTTTCGCTATGCATTACTCAACTACTATCACACCAGTATTATATTAACCAAGTGGCTTCTCTTCCAGCGACATTGCAGCCTTGGCAATCAAGAGCAAATTCTAGCTACCACTCTGTTGGACATCTCAACGTCTGTTCCCGAGTCATCTCCATCTTCTTCGTAGCTTGACCCTAGCTACCATCCTCTCAATTCATAGATCCTTCACTATAATGTGCTTCGAGGGGGGTAGTGTCTGGCTGAAACATCCTAATTGAGGATCGCGTAGCTGGGTGTATGTTGTTCACATGAGGAGCCTAGTAGTCATCTAGAGTTCAACGATCTACACAGCGTAGAGGCTTCGAGCGAGGTGGCGGCCTTGCTAAGGGCATTTGAATGGGATTGCTTAGGCGGGGTGATGGAGGAGAGCTGGTTTGGCTATTCTGGGCTTTTTGTAGGATGTATGTGACTTGTATGGGAGGGAAGAGGGTTGCTGAGGAGCAGTCCATGGGGTCATCTCTGTATGAAATTGGTGATAACGTGATATTTCTCTTTTTCAATCAATGTTGAGTAGCGATTTCTCTGTTTTAGAGCGTGTAAGCTACGGTCCTGTCGATTCGGGGGGGATCGGATCAGCTACCGGTGTAGAGGCGATGATGGTTGTGGCTTGTTTCTGGAGTTGATGACATGAGTGCCATGGTCCTCTCTCATGTACCTGTATTGGATGTTTTTGTTTGTTCGTTGAGGTGGCTTCTGGCTTTGTCAGTAATATTTGAGTATGAGGGTGGGATACTGGTATTACCCTTTACGAACAACGCCTCTTCTGATGTTCGTAAGCAAAAAATTCCGTTGTAATTGTCTGTAGCGATCGAGAGGGTGTATAACCGCCTGTAAACATAGCAGTAGCCTACCCAAAATGAGCGACTGTCCTACAGATAAGCAAAAAGAGAATCACAGATCTACGCATATCTTCCCTATGCCCGACTTTGTCATTGCCTCGTCGCCGTTCACGAACTTCGACAGATCATGGACAATTCTAGCAACTAGGTTTAACAATCGACTGTCTGTAGCTTGATGGATATAGTCATTCCAGTCCATGGCCGGAAGCTGTTCGATAGGCACAAATACAATCCAATGTAGAATGCTTCTTGTCCAGTAGAACGCCTCTTGTCCAAAGTTCTCTGAGCCTGTTGGACACGGCCTAGCTCGATCGCTTTGCTTGCAAAGATTTGGATGTCATTCAGCGAAGCCTAGCTTCTTAATTTTCCCGATTAACCATCTTTTCGGGTCATGCTGGTGCCGCCCCTATCTAGCATTAGTGACTTGAGCAATTGTTGGTCAAACGGGCTGTAAAACTGACAGTGGCATTGCGATTGTCCGATGAAGAGTCGTGGTGGAGGTTCTAGGCTAGAGTTAGAAGCGCAATGGTTCCCGATACTCAATGAAGGACATACATGATGACGCTCTCCCATGTTCTCTGAAGCTGGTCCAGAGTGTTCGACGCCTATACCCTGGCCTTTCATTTCGCTGATCATGGACGCATAATCCTCGGAGCAAGCCTGTGTTGTAGGATGGTCCGGACTAAACGTCTTTAAAAGCCCTGCTATGGCTCTGCGATAGAAAATGGACGCATCATGATACCGTTGTTGATTGTGTAAAAGGCAGGCAAGGTTGTAAACGCTGTCTAATGTAACCGGATGCTCGACTCCTAGAACCTGCTCTCTTCCTTCCAGCGCTCGTCGGGTCATCTTCTCTGACGCCTTATACTTCCTCTGGTCCTGAAGTACTAATGCTAGATTACTGACGCTGGTTAATGTGTCGGGATGCTCGGCTCCTAGTACCTTCTCGCTCCCTTCTAAACTCCGCCGATGTAATTCCTCAGCGGCCTTATACTTCCCCTGGTTCTGAAGCACCAATGCCAGATTACTGACGCTGGTCAATGTATCAGGATGCTCGACTCCTAGCACTTTCTCCGATCCTTTTAGCGCTCGTCGCCCCATCTCCTCGGACGCCTGATACTTCCCCTGACATTGGAGCACCAATGCAAGCAAAAGCAAGCTACTTAGTGTTGTAGTAGCGACGTCCCCTGTTTGTTCTTGATAGATATCATAGGATTCCAAGGCTGCTTGATATGCAGAGACATATCTCTCTTGACGCCAATGGAAGCATCCGACGTTATATAGAAGAGCGGCACGGTGTCTCATATCGTTTTCTGATGTGCACGTATGGCATAATACTGCTTGAGCATGTGCTAACATTGATTTACACATCTCTTCATGCTCATGCTCACCGTTCGGGAACTCCTCTGCTAATAGCTGCAAAGCCTGGCTCGCGTAGTCCGTTTTCTGGCTTCTCTGCTCAAGCCAGTAGTGCACTGATGCTTGCACGAGTGGGTGAATCGCGTATGTCTCTCCTCCAAATTCTCGACTAATCAAAGCAAATGCGTCAAGCGTACCGATAGCCGTCTTGAAGTTCACGTCTCCCTCAGCTGACCGTCGCAACAGCTTCTGTGGGATCCCTTGTGGAGCAAGCATCGCTAAAAGTGATAGTAGCTTTGCTGTCTTGGGCTCTTGAGCGAGGATTTGATCGAAGGACAACTCCCACGCTCGAAAGACAGAGTTGGGAAAGCCACGTTGCCTCCGGTGATCTTGAAGCTCCTGGCTTAAATAGTCCGCCGGATTCTGCTCATTGCGTTCAAGATCTGCCAGATAGCTTTGTATGGTCATTTGATTACCGTTCATGAAAGCAACAGCCTGCGTGATGGCCAGCGGAATGTATCCCAGGACATCTAGGAGCCTTTCCGCACTGTGCGTATCATTAGATTCCACAGCACTATTCGCTTTCGATTGCAACAACTCCATTGCTTCTTGAGATGAGAATGGCGGCACCTCAACAGCTGGTTCTAGGAGTCTTTCCGCACTGTGCGTATCAATAGAATCCACAGCACTATTCGCCTTCGATTGCAATAACTCCATTGCTTCTTGAGGTGAGAATGGCGGCACCTCAACAACTCGTCCCCCGTCGGCTAGATCCTGGCCTACGGATCTATTTCTTGTTGTGAAGAGCAACAACTTCTGGGATTGTAATCTTTTGGGAAAGTAGTCGATCATGGGTCTCTGAGTTTCTAATTCGGCCGAAGAGAAAAGGAGATCCGCATTATCAGCGTTGTCCACAATCATAAGCCAAAGGCTGTCCTCCTCATTGAGCCACTTTGAGACCAGTTCACATACATCGGTATTGGGATCATCGCATGCGGGAAGCTGTAATCTACGTGCAATGCTGTAACAGTCACGCACAAATGAAGCAGAGTCGGCTGCGTACACCCAAAAGACATGACTCCGCGGGTGGGAATGGCGAAACCTGTAAGCGTACTCAATGGCGATCTGGGATTTGCTGACATCTCGAGTCAGTGTCTGCGAGAGTTTGTTCAAGGGAAGAATGTATACCCATTCCCTCCCATTCCACACAATGAAACGCTAAAGTGCGTTTGAAGCTGCTCCTCAATTTGGGAGAATACGTCTTTTCGGTCAATAAATTCGGGATCTCGTTCGAGCGGCACGGAGAAGAGAGGCTCTACTGATGCAATCATGGAAAGATTAGCTATACATAATCTGAAACTTGTCATTTATAAAGAAATGGGGGTCAATATCCTCATCAACCCCTCGTTCTCTTACGGTCAGGAAGTGATCTCCACGTCCTGACCTTCACCTCCTATGCGCGTAGGCAGTAAACATCAGCAGTGTCAACTCACCTATCCTGGCTGATATCGCAGTCGTCACCTGCGCGTGGGCATCCATTTGTCCTGGGATGATGCAGAGGAGCTCCTTAGCATAGGCAGCCGCCGCCGCCGCCGCATAAGGTTGCCAACGATTGTTTTTGTGTGTATCGGCATAATCGCAAATCCCTCGGATCACTAAACAGGGAAAATTGTCCATGAGACCAGCTGCCTCCATCTCGATGCACAGCACGTCGAGCTCTTTGCGTAGCCTTTCTCGCGCCACTCCGTCCTTCATCACTAGATTCCCTGACGCAATTAATCCATAGTGAATTGTGGGACTTTCGTCTTCACGGTCAGGTCGAGTGATCAGCCGACCGATGTCACAATTGGCGCACGTCGCTTGGCCAGCTTGATGGAGATAGTCTTCCTCAAATAAGTGATCCTGCTGTGCGCCCTGATATGCACTAGTCTTTTGCATCTTCGGATGTTTTGACAGCATCTGTGACAGATGTCTTGGAAGTTCCGCCTCCATCCTATGTCTGGCATCTAGTCTGGCCACAGCGTTAAGTAGCACATTAGGCGGTTGATTTAGCGACCCTGTCCGCACGAATCGACCTTCTTGTATGGTTCTCCCAAAATCATACTGGATCATCCCACCAGACTTCTCGGCGGGTTTGCTGATCACCACATCACCCAGTCGAATATCGTTCTCCACGCTCGGAGCTCCACTGCCAACACCAACCATCAAACCAAATATGATTGACGGAAAGGTAGAGCGGATGTGATTCGCCACGACGGCAGCAGAAGCATTACCTGTCACTCCGGGCGGAAAACACGCAATAGCCACGTTCTGCCTTCCAATCCGCCCCAGCTCATAGTGGTTAGTGTCCTGGGAGCTCTGGGGGAGAGGATCATGGCGTTCGTCTAGCATGGCCACCGCTGCAGCCAGCTCCGTCGGCAATGCACATATCCATCCCACGGTGTAGTCTTTATAGGTTTGCAAAAACGGTCCATGGTGCTCTCTTGCTCTTTCCCGGAAAGACAACAGCTTGCTGTCTTGACTTTGACTAAGACGAGGGTCTGGCTTCGTTGAAGCATCGTCGACTACGTGCTTCCAGTCCACGGTGAAATCTGGAATAGTATGGTCAGATGACGCGACTTTCAAATGCAGCGTTTCCTCGAAATGCAGTTGCGAATCATCACTATCAGCTTCAGAGATGTTGGCATTGTTCGTTCTCGATAAGCTTTCGCTTGAGCTATCTGATACGCCGTCTTCCCTCCCAGGAAGTGATATCAGAGCGATAGATTTTAGATGATCTATAACGTGAACCTACAACGCTGTTGAAGTGAAGGCTCCTTGCTGGTCATTCAACTCGGCTCCTTCAGGAAGGTAGTCGCAAAAGGGACAAATGGCAAAATGACTACCGGGTTGTAAATTTCTTTGTTTAAGAGTAGGAAGCTGTGATTCAGTAAAGGTTCCTGCATGTACACGCCGCAGATGCTCTTCAAACTTCCTCTCACTATCAAACACTCGCGGTGAATGCACAGGTGCACTACAACGCCACTGCAGGTCATGCTCCCATTGCATGTGCTTGAGCCACTCTTCTGAAGTACCGAACATGTGTGGGGGCTCTGTGCATACATCTTGAATGCATACGTACGGCTCAAGATCTCTCATGACATGATGCCTTGCGGATTAATTAGCGACTGAGAAAGGGGAGGCAACAAGAACATAGACTAACTTCCAGCGTACTTTGTCTGTAGCTTCTCGAGCAGGCAAAACGAGACAACAATATGGACATTCGAATTCCTTATTACCAATTGTGATGTGCGGGGGAGAAGGAAAATCAAGCTTGCTATTTTGTACTATAGAACGAGATCGAAGATCTGAGACCTCCGATCGTGTGACGAGATTCAGAGAGCGATTTGCATCGATGGTCGACGCTGAAGTCCAAGTCAAAGGAGGCTCGGGGTTTGTTCGGATTGCTAGCCCTTTGGGGACTAGTAGACGTCCTACTGGGTCTGAGAGGTGTGGATAGCTTTTGTCGATATTCGTTGATACTGGGATCTGTTCCAAGACCTTGGATGGTACCAACGCTAATTTTTTCTGATGCTTTCTCTGGTAGAGCAAGCGCCTTCGCCGTATTGCAATAGTAGCGCTCATACGCTGAGACACTTCTGGTTTCGCTTGTGGGTACTTATGTCGAATGATCCATTCCGAATATTGATCAAACTCTTCGCTCAAATTCGCCCCCGTTTCGCTTCTTTCGACATACTTTGCAGCCCTAATATTCCGTCGATGTCCAGCTGACCTTCGGATGGCGATTGATAGCCTATGAAGTCGTGTTATAACTTCATCGATGGACTGAAGAGTTTCTAGACACCGCGAAGTTGTCGGTAGATTCGTCTTTGGAAGATTTGAGAGTGATTTGAGCGAAGATGACGAAGAAGAGGAAGATGCTGACTCATCGTCCAGAGTTCTCGTGTCGTTAATGTCTTCGGTAATACTCGGAGAATATGCCTCGTCGTTTGGAGAAGTCACTATGCAGATCATCGTCAATTCACCAAAGAGCGCTTACGACGTAAAGAGACCCTGACGATAGGACATACAGCTTTTGATGCTTCGCCGCAGAACTTGTAGTAGTTGTAGTATCATGTCTCGAATGTCTGAACTGTCTCTGAGACGGTAATCTAAAGACGTATGAGAACCTGCGAAGGCGCCAATATTTGCAGCCCAAAGTTTGAATCGGACCAGTTGGTCTTCTACTGAATCTCTGCTGATCAGATCTTTCGGATGATGTGTAGGCTCAGAGAGGGAATCTTCAAATGCAATAAGACAGTCCTGCGAAATGTCCGATATCAGACTATCCGAAGTCGCCATATTAGGCGGTGTTGAGACGAAGATACTTGGGACCGACGAGAAACATGTGGGTCAGAAGCCACCAGCACTTTGGCGTAAGAGGAAGGTGGGGCTTGTTAGCGAAGTTAGACTCGACATTAAATAGTGTCTACTTTACGAATTGACAACCTATAGCTTACCACAGTAGTCTTGCTCAATGGATAGTTGACTATCCGGCCGGCTCTGAATTTGCTGCACGCGATGGCCTCAGTCACAGAGTACCAACAGCTTTTGTTGACAGTGCTTCCGTTGTTCGAATCATCAGAAACATTCCTTCGCCTCGGAAACGCGGTGTCCGATGCAGTCTCTCAGCGCAAGCTTGAGGAGTTCTGTGCAGGGTTCCGCTCTGAAGTTGTATTGCTCCGACTTTGGTTACACCAGCCACACAATTTTGGCGCGTGCATGGTTCCACTTGGAAAGATCCTGAAGTTGCTTGAACGTCTCATTAGCGATCGAATATTCTCTCGGACGAGTCTTGTGAGTACCACATATTCATCCAACTATCTTTTCTGCGTAAATTACATCTAGACGTCTTCAAAGTGCTGATTCACTTCTGTGCAGCACTTCGAGTGGTCCGAACATCCGAAGCTACAAACTTTGCGACATCAAATAGAGACAATGCAAGAAGATAGTCCAAGTCCCACCTGGGGAATTTTGCATCGTCTGGTCCGTTTCAGCACCCAGGAAGCAAGGCGCTGCAACACACTGAAGCGCATCACAAACTACAATGACAGTCTCAGACAGTTCGACAATATAACAAACGCAGACTTGGCAGTCAACGAACGGGAGTATGGAGACGGTCCAGCGCACGTAGTTCGGGACCGCTCGCTTACTCTTTATCGAACTTTGGCTTTCAACTGGCGGTGTCGCTGTGATTCGACTCATGAGGCAAAACTTTGCTTAGCTACGCACCGAAGTTCCAATGGAGAAAACAAAGAGACAAATTTCGATATGCTATTCTCAACAAAGTCCATGGGAAGCAGATGGCAGGAAGGCAGAATAAGCATAGGGGAACAGAGGTAAGTAGAAGATGATAGATCAAGCTGTGTGACTATCAATACTGAGATACGCGGTTTTTTTCAGGAAACGGGCCAGATTCGTGGCTGAACAGGATACGTCGATTTCTCCCCTACCAAACGAGAAGCTCACTATGTGTGCAATCATCGAAGATGCTCAAAATCATGGATCACGGTTGCACATGCTGGTGAAAAAAGACGAACTATGGCCCCAGCGATCACTTCCAACAGAGTATCGTAATCTTGAGCAGCAAAGGACCATTTCCCTGAACACAATGCTTGGGGGAAAGGGAACACTAACGCTAGCGGGAAAACGAATCTTAGCTGTCATACTAGCAAATGCTCTGTTGGAATTATTTGAAACGCCATGGCTGGCTAAGCAGTGGAACACAGAGCATATATGCTTTTTTCACCACTCAGGGGATCAGATTGAGCCTTGTGTGACGAAGCCCTACCTCTCCACAAAATTCGACGAATTTCAAGCTGAAAATACATCGCAAGACATTCATAGAATCCATCCCATCCCAAGCGTCCTTGCGTTGGGGGTATTGCTCTTGGAAATTGAGCTGGGAAAGCCCATTGAGTCGGAGAGACACAATGATGATTTGCTAAATGGACAACCCAATGTTAATACTGATTATACAACTGCAGATCGACTTTGGAGAGGTCTGCGTGATGATGTGTATGAAGGCTATTCAAGTGCCATCGAAGCGTGCCTAAATTGCAACTTCATACAGCACAATGTGGGAGCACAGCAAATGGATTTTGATGATTGGAACTTCCGGCAAACTGTTCATGAAAGCATCGTAAAGCCATTGGAGAAGGAACTATCCGATGGGTTCAAGATCTCAGTCAAAGACTTGGACCTAATGTCCACCGAATTGTATGACAGATGCTGGAAGTCTCGCAGTACAGCTTCTCCCCAATTTCCCGTCGCGAGAGTTGACTCACCTAATCCTACGCCTGCGATGGACGCCAAGATGGGGAACAAGATCAAGGCTACCAACGTTATTAAGAGCAACCCCGGTAAGAATGACCACTTTCATTTCGGACCTGTTAGATTGACGTAGTAACATGTTGTGCCAGCACAATCCCAGTCTTTGCAAGCCAATCCACAGTCACGAATCATCGGACTTCTACTCGATGCCGAATTTAGTGACTCCTCTAACGAGTCTTCATCCAATGCCGATACCTGGCTAATAAGGTTAAGGAAGGAGGTACATCCAGAAGTCAGTAGGCGCCTGGGGCCGCCGGTGAAAATCGTCGTCTTGGATTCAGGAATAGACATGACCCACAAGGACATCTGCAACAGAAGTGAGCAATTAATAGACTTCCAAGATTGGACCAAGTCGCCACCAATCTCTGAAGTCAGAGATCATGTCGGGCATGGTACGTATAATGCTGCACTCCTTTTGGATGTTGCACCCCAGGCAGAGATCTATGTCGCGAAAGTTTTCGAGTCTAGAACAGCAAAAAAAGATACACCTGGGCATGTCACCAAGGTCAGTCCATGAATTGAGAACAAAGACGTGGCTGATTTCTAGGAAGGCCATCTTGCACGCGGTGGAGACGTGGAAAGTAGATATTATCACCATGTCATTTGGCTTTCAGGACTGGGACGATGAAATTGCGAATGCCATTGAAGTTGCAAAACGACACAACGTCCTCATATTTGCAGCAGCAAGCAACAGTGGAGCTAACAATGAGGAGTCCGTCGCCTTTCCAGCACGTTACAGTGAAGCAGTGCTTTCGATCAATGCATCTGATGGGAATGGTTCAAGATCTCGATTTAATCCTCCACCGACAGTCGAATCATTTAACTTCAGTATTTTGGGAGAGGCAGTTGAATCAGCTTGGCCCACAAGCCTGATCCAAAGCGGCAGGCAAAGATTATCCGGGACTTCGGTTGCGACACCTATTGCAGCCGGAGTGGCCGCTCTCATTTTGGACTATGCCTCACAGGCTCAGAGAAACATTCAATGTAGGGATAGGTTGAACACAACTAGAGGTATGAGACGAGTACTTGATGCCATGGCAAAACCACATGAAGGATATCGGTATATTAGGCCCTGGAGCTTGCTTAAGGACCATGGCGATGATAAGGAGATTGAACGCAGGATCTCCAGTAAACTGAACTTTTGATACTTTACCACGTCATCATATAACTTGAGATCCAATCGCTTTCCATATTCAGTCTCGAGTGACTGTAGCAAGGAAAAACGAATAGATCTTATGTGTACGGAGTAAGCAACCTCTCAGCAGATGGACCCTAAAATGGGATACAGGCTCCCGCTCTAAGCCAAAATAGTCTTACCAAAGACCAATCTACATTTCTCATCATCTGCCTCATCAACTGCTTCGAGTAAATTCTGGTACGAGCTGTCGGCAGGCCAGTCATTCTCGGCTAGGTCAAGTGGGATGAATACAGAAGTGTGTTTCTCATTCCCGTCTTGCAGAGCATCAATCCCATCTTCCTCATTCCCTTCCATATAAAGCGTCCCTTTGTTGAATGGACGATGGCTGAGAACTGGTGGTCTGCCTCTCTCGTAAAAGAGCTCGCGGATTCTGTACGCAAACACAAAATCCGAGGACTCGCGATATGTGGTAGATCTTGAGTCACTGGAGGATAGATTGATCTGCGGTCCGAGAGCCACGGAGGCCCCGGTAGGTGTACCATCAATACCAGCGGAAAGATGCACGCTAAATTCTTTCGACATCGTCCGTGCAGCTCCAGATTGACGAGCAATCTTTACACCAGTTATCATATAAACAGGCCTCAAGCGCTTCCCTCCTGTCATGTAGTCTTGCACCGACGAGGCTTTGAGGCATTCCTTGAGGCGATCTAAAGTTGGGTCAACGAATATGGTCTCCAGAGTCTCAAATGAATAACGATCCTTTCTCTGGTTATTGTGGTGAACACTAGCTTCTGCACGAACGCCCATCGCCTGCAGAAATGTTGCCCACACACCCACGGCCTTCTTTTTGGAACGCTCGTTATCGTCGACCCAACCTTTTTTGACGTCTTTCTGCATCTCAGCTTCGGTGAACGAGATGGGATCTCGGTTCAGGCAAGTACTGGGATCGGTCGGGTCCGTGAGGATACGGCCCAACTCGAGGGACCCACCAGGCGGGTACCCGTCGTTAGGAGCAAGGTGATATGTCCTTGTTCCCATAGCACTTTCGGCAGGCTAAGAGGATAGGCGACGGAATGGCTAATTTCTGGTGTAAGCTGTTATACGAACGTCATGGAGTGCGATAATGGCTCATTTGTCATTCACCTTGACGGTAGTGAAGTCTTTCAGAATGTCAAAAGTTAAAGCGTCGAGCGAAGACGGGAGCTACGCGTAGCCACAGCCCACGAGAGACCCTGCCAAGAAGTCGGGCTGACAGAGTCCAACACCAAAGATCTTTACCTCCACCTCGACTGGCATACATTAAACGTGTAAGGACGCATTTTAGCTTCGTGCATATCAGGATTAGACCCCTGCGATATACTCTACGCAGATTACTCCGCCCCCCACTAGACCAACCGTCGAGTCGGGATTCGTTTGCAACTATTGGAATCGAATCACCAAGAATTAGTGGCTTGGCGGTCTCGGCGATTCCTCGCGGTCAGTCTACCCCGCGCTCCCGGGGACCCCTACAACAGAGTTTTTGATTAATTTATCCGTACCCTAAGGAATTAGCGGCGATCTCACCAAATCCGCCCTGAGCTTGCAGCGTTCCCATTAGTAAAGCACACATTTAATCTTTCTAAGAGTTATAAATCTAATATATTTACTATTTATCTATTATTTCGCCTCTTTAGATTAAAATTATACTAAGTAGTTCCTTTAATATATAATTTATAATATAATCGCTCAAAAATAAGCATGCGGCAAGCGGGATAACTCCGCGAAACTAACATAAAATATCGTGAAAGATAATACGTCTAAGAATAAGTAGTATACGTAACCCTAAGATATATTCTACTAAGCCTATAAATTTAATTAGATAAAGTCTATATATTTCACTTACTTCTATGAGATTTTAGGATATAGTTCCTTATCTAGATGTTATAAAAACTATGTCTAGAAATCTTATATCATTAGTAAGATCGCCGCTAATTCCTTAGGATACGGATAAATTAATTGGAAACTCTGTTATAATCTATATGGAAAATGGATAAATTTATGCGGAAATCTACTAAAATCTATATAGTAATGAGTAACATATTATATACTCTCTATAATTAATATATATATTAAGTTATTTCACTTATTATTTTTGATTTAGAGAATCAAGACTCATGTTGCTAGAAAAGTTGGCTGCCGTATCCTATGCCCTAGTAGTAAGTCGCACCCTCACTATGACTCGGAAGCTAACCTGTTGAGGCTTGACATGCACATCATCTAAGCCTGTGAATACTTTGCCCAGCCGTCAAGCCTCAAAAAGTTAGCTCCTGAAGCCTTAGTAAGAGTGTGACTTATAGAGAAAGGGATCTGTCAACAGTCTGTAGAAGCACTGTTCAGAAAGGACGTTCGTACACTTTAGATCACCATTTGCATCTGCTTCATAGGCCGAGGGTCGGTGTCAAAAGTCTCTGCCGACTTTTTCCCGGATCAGGACGTAAAAGTCGGCAGAGACTTTTGACACCGACCCTCGGGCAGTCATATATTGATGATGCTAGAATAGTTCTACAAACTTCTGCGCGGAGAAGCAATGCGCCAAGGCATTAGTTAGCTAAGCATGCCGAGGGCGCTAAGACATTTGTCCCCCTAACACTTAAGTCTTCGGTGCCAAGATTCCCAAGAGTGCGTCCAGCCAGTCCTCTCAGCCGGCATTACCTATCATCCCAGTATTGATCACTGAAGTCCTCAAGGCTAAAATTTCGTCTCGTCTAGGTCCTACTCATCACTTCATTCCTGCGGCAAATCAGTTCACAATTGTGGCAGCCACCCGTTCACATCAAGTTCTGCATTCGCTTCCCATTTGGTTGGTTTGAGCCCACCATGTGAATCAACCTTCGCAGGCATCCAGATGGTCTCCTCGTCGTCAAATTCCTGATGTAGCACTCGACTCGTCCCTGGACCTGTCACCAAAAGCTTGAATAAACAACCTTGCTTTTTGCAGCTCTCCATGACCTCCAGCAGAGCTTTTATAGCTTCGGCCGCAGCTTCGCACTGCTCAAGCGAGTCCTCATACGGAGTGATTCCGTCGATTATGCACAAAACCAAGTATCGCCGTGGTAGCTGTTTGACCAGGTCAGAGAAAACAACGCAAAGCTCCCCAATGTCGAAAGTATCAATATCCAGTAGCCACTTGAGGGTAGGGATGTCGAATGCATCATGATTGATGACGAGTTGAGACACAAGACTTCTCATCATGCTGATAAGTCCACTCGCTAGATCTTCGATATCTGCATGGTGCCCGCAAAAAAAGGCCTGCGCGAGGATGGAGGGGTATTTCGGACACATGCCGGCCGCGCTGGTGCAAACCGAATCCATGAGCTTGCTACAAACATAAGATATAGGTGACTGCCGAGCGGATGCGTCATAGCTGCCATTAATAAACAGAGCTGATGGCTGTGCACTGATGAGCCAAGCATGTAGCGCTTCCGACTCCATAAGGGTGACCGCACGGTCTTGAGCTGATAAAGGTAATGTCCACACATATCGTTGATTTGAGTCGATGGCATCTGGTACGAGCTCAATCTCAAATTTGAGGGCTGCAAGCACCTTTTCCGTTGCAGACAGACGCTCTCCTGGCGCCAAATCAGTCAACGTCTCCTTTGGTTTCTTGGGGACATTCACTGGCCAAAGCAGAAATCTCAATAGTGGACCTTTTTTCTGTGTGCAAGCGATCTTGGACTACCCATCATTAGTTCAACCCAAAAAGATTCTCAGGGCCATTTACAGTCTTCAATTCGTGGATCGCTGCGCTCATTGCTTCTATAGAAATCCTTTAAGGCCTTCGTGAGCTCAGCCGTTCGATTGGATCTGGCCTTCAAGAGTTTATGTAGTTTTCTCTGGTCAATTCTGAGCTGGGCGACCTCCGATTTCAGATCTTGGACGCTCCTCTGGCTGTTCTCACTCTCTACTTTGACAACATTGGTCGTTTTCAACTGCTGTAATGTCGCTTCGCTTCTCGAATATGTAATGTTCTGCATGACTCTCCAGTCTCTTGCTTTTGCCTTTCGGTCCCTTGTCTTCTCCAGGGATTTCAGAGATCTGACCTCGCCCAAGGTAGACACCTGGGTTTGATACGAACATTGAGTGGCCAAATCTCTGAATGATTGGGAATGGATATCCATTATCTTGATCTTCTCGCCAAGTTTTGATTCGTATTCACCTTGCTTGAATGTAGCTTTCACCAACCGTTCTGTGGCCAATCAATGACAATGTACTAATTCTAAGAACCTGGGTGGACATACTTGCGGAGTTTTCCTTATAATATCTCAGGATGTGCTCGAGCGTTGCCAAGATTGACACATAAAGAGCTGAACTGCACTTATGTAGCTCTGTGGATGCGCTGAAGATCTTAAGTGTCTCTCCGGTCCTCGCCAGGGAGAATGGAATTCGCGTAAGTGCCGAACAAGCCTCATCCCTGAGGGCTTTCAACCTCGACGCTGCCTAACTATCATTAGCTTTAGAGCTCACATGCTCATTGAACAAACCCCAAAGATCAATTTGAGCCCCCCGCAGACTATGGAACAGTACTCAGACTGAATGGGTAAGAGCTCAAGCCATGCTACAAAGACTTGTTGATTGCCTCCAACCGAGCGAAAAGCCTTGCGAACTTTGCCCCAGACGTTCGAAGTGTCGTTGTAAGATTGAGCTGCTCGATCGACTTCTTCCAGTACTTCCTCCCAGGTATGAACGTGAGACCAGTCAATGCTGGCTTTATATTCTGAATCGGCAGCGATTGCAGATCTCTCGTAATCCATGGCAGCCTCTATGAAATGTTGTGTTTCTTCAGACGTATCTTCATAAAGCTCCTCCCTTGGCTGAATTAGCTGACAACTCCAGTGGCAAATCATGGAAGGCTTGGCACATCAACATATTCGGATCTCTTCCGTCACTAGACTCGCTCTCTTCGTCCTCAGGTACTAGCCAAATGGGTAGACTCGGGTCTATCTGCGAATGCGCGTGCAGTGATGGCCTTGCATCTGTCCCTGGCTGCAAGTGCTGGAAGGTTGGGTGAATTGTTTCTTCAGGAAGTCAAATTTGTAAGCAAGACTCCATGATGTGACAATGATTACTGTCTTCTGAGAGAGCGGGCATTGCTGCCGCAACGAGAGCCGTTGGGCTCTGGCGTTTCCCGTGGTCCCCGCCTTTGCAACTGATGAGTCCAATGGCCGTATCCCGCCTAAACGATTCTGTATCGATTGACAACGAAGCGCTTCGCTACTTGTTCGCTTTGGGAAGCTTAGTAGAGCCATATCGTGCAGAAAAGAGGATAGAAAACCGGGCTTCGCCTATGGTAATAATACTGCTGAAAGAATGCCGGGTCCCGCGTCCGCATAATGACGATAATCATGTGCATAAAGTACCTTCTTGCACGTCGGCCCCTCGAGTTCGCCATTCGGTACCAGCTCCGTTACCCAGGCCAGCTCCATTGGATATCCTAGTACTCCATCAGTCCCACTGTGCAGTTCGCAACTTCCGCCAACCAATCTGTGCGCACCGCCTTATCGTCTCTGCGAGCCCCACGGGATCATCTCACCGTCGCGAGCCTGTCGAAGTCTATGAGCGTGCAAGTTGGCACATGGGAACATACAAACCACATATTTCAAATCTTTGACACTCGATTCGAGGCAAGTCAGCTTCACGGCACTAATGGTAGCTTGACCTCATTCCTAGCGGCTTGATGACCCCAGTGCGAGTTTAGCATTTCTATCTTCGATCGACATTACCTCAGATCTTTTCCTCACCCTAAATTAGGATGTCGGTCAAAGCTCAAGAGAATTGTCAACAGCGACCTCAGGATTCCTCCCCAGACAGCAACAATAACGATGCTACCACAGCGGATCGCTTACAATTCCTTGAGAAAGAGTACAGACAGTTGTCTGCATTATTTCAGTACATTTCAGATCGACAGTACGGAACTTTTGGTACTGACCCCTTTGTAGTGCTCTCCTAGCTAATTCAAAGGACGACGACCAGCAGGACGCGAAACTTGACAATGAACAAGCTACATCCATGGCACTTTGCGATATCACATATATCTCGGCCGCAGAGTGGAGGTCAATCGAAGATCGTTCAACACCTAGGAGCGAATATAGTCTTCTTACTGCTGGTCCGAAAGGCCGTGGAGAAAGCGCTTCTTGGTATCGGACATTCAAAGACCATCATGAGGCCGGTAGAACTGCGGTCGAAGCAACTGCTGCGCCCACAAAGGCCTCTAGATCCTCCTATCAGAACGTGTATCGTCTGATTCTCAATGGGAGGGCGGAATTAATGGAGATCCTCGGAGAGATATTCGACACCCGAAATATGCCTGGTTTCTACGTCTGGATCTGGCCATTCAAACACCTCATCCGATATGAGAAAAAGTTACGAGCACGATTGTCAGAGGAAGAGGCCAAATGCAAAGCTGCACACACTCTAAGAGATTCAATTGACTTTGTCAATGAGCCAGGGCTGGTACCAGATGGCGACAGTCCATTATCAGAATGGGCGCAGTCAGCTACGAATTTAGCTTTGGACGCAGAACCTGACGGTGAGGATGGTCCAAGCGCCCCGAGCCAAAAGCCAAGAGGGTTAGACGATACTAGGGAAAGGGGTGAGAATACTGGCATCCCTTACCAAGCGGCTAAGCTTGAAAAGGCGGCACATCATGGGGATGCAGGAGAACCCATGCATAATCCGATACAGGCGGAGGATGAAGCCACCGGAATGGAAGGGGCCAGAGCCGTCAATATTGCGCAAGATCCCTCGCATCCCACACGAGGAGAGACCACAACGGTTGATCGTACAAGACTGAGAGACGAGCTGCGTTGTCTCGTCAAGTTCATGGATCTCCACATGAAGGAAATACACCTAGTGCAGAAAGGCATCGATGATGGGACGAGGACGACCATTGCCTTCGACTATCTCTGGCAGCTATTCAAACCGGGTGATCTCGTTATAAGAAGAGGCGAGCAGATTCGTGCTTATATCGTTCTCCACGCCACTGGCGGACGAGCAGTGCACGTGCCTATCAGCTCACGCGTCCATGGATTTCTCCAGATGAGTTCGAAGAGAGGGAAAGTTACCTTGCAAAATATGCCAAGACATCTCCTTTCGTCCTCGACTGCTTTTATCTTGATTTCGACGGTACCAACTTCGGCCCGCTGCCCGAGAAAGTCATGTTTCAAGAATTGGACGGCGAAGTAGCTATCGGCTCGCTAGACGTTTTCCCAGCGAGGTTTGACCATAGTCCTAAGCTGACAGAGAAGGCACTAATCAAGCGAGGCAAGCGTTTCGTAAAGCTTAGCCGTGTGGACCACAAGTACTACTCTGGGAAAACCGTTAGAGAGCCTATTATACTAGAACATCAGAGCGAGGTAATCTTCTCTCCTTCTTCCGGGAACATGGAAAACATGTCTAACAGTCATTGTGTAAGGTTCATGGCGAAATAATGATAGATTTTGGGTTAGCGATCAAGAATTTTCGAAAAGCAAATGCAGACCGCCACGCTCGTAGTAAATGGGACGTGAAATTTGGCACCGGTATCATCGCAAAACCTACTCCAATGGATGACAGAGAGCTCGGTGAGTATGGAGAGGTGATATCCGAGACTAGCGCCCAATATAAGCCCACATATTTCATGGGAGACATGACATACGACAACGAGCTTCGAGCTGAATACATAGACAGTACCGCACTCTTAACAGAGCGGCCCTACCACGACAAGTTGTCAAACGAGGCTTTGATGCTTCTTCCACCAAGGGTTTACGGATTTTCTTTACTCGACCGGAAATGGTACGCCTTCGACATTGGTTTGGTGGATGATATCAAGGATACGCATCAAGGCTTCGAGCATCTTGTTCTTCCGGAAGAGCATAAGAAGATCATGCAGGCCTTGGTCCAACATCATACGAAAGCGCCTGCGCCAGTAACAGCAGAGTCAGAGACCAGAGATCAAGAGTTCTCTATGGACGTTATTCGAGGAAAAGGTAGGGGTCTGATCATATTGCTGCATGGCGTCCCGGGCGTGGGAAAAACATCTACTGCCGAATGCGTTGCAGCACAAACAAGGCGACCACTCTTTCCCATAACTTGCGGGGACATCGGAACAAACCCAGTTCAGGTCGAAGGAACCTTGGGGCAGTATTTTGATATGGCTCATGAGTGGGGATGCGTTCTTCTTCTGGACGAAGCCGATGTATTCCTTGCCAAACGAGAAAAGGGGGCCGATCTACAGCGTAATGGGATAGTATCAGGTAAACCTCCCGCTTACTGGCTTGAACTACGCTGATCATGGAGCCCAGTTTTTCTCCGAATTCTGGAATACTACTCAGGCATACTGATCCTCACCACAAACCGCATTGGCGAATTCGATGAAGCATTCTCTTCCCGTGTCCACATCAAGCTGTACTACCCCAAACTCGACAGAAAATCGACACTCGACTTATGGAAGATTGATTTGAAACGTATCGCCGAAAGCGACCTCAATATCGATGTCAAGGAAGACGAGATCAGGAGATTTGCACGGAAACTCTGGGCCGACAGCGCGAGCAAACAAACCCAACGCTGGAACGGACGTCAGATACGGAATGCTTTCCAGTCCGCAATAGCTTTAGCGAAATGGGACTGCCATGAGAATGTGACCGGGCGCAGTCAAAGGCCTTGTCTCTCAGTACAGCAATTCGAAGTCGTCGCCAAAACAAGCGCGCATTTTGACGCCTACATATCTACCATGCATGGCTTTGACGAGGTGAACGATGCTTGGGAAATCATAGCGCAACGCGAGCATTTGCGCAAAAACGAGACTCCTCGAAGACTTATCACAAGATCAGCTGCCGCGCCGAGAGCGATTGGCGGACGAAGGACTGCTGTGATAGAAGAGACGCCCGAAGATGAGGACGAGGACGACACAGACTCAGATGAGAATGATGAGAAGGTGGAAAAACTCAGGGCTGAATTGGACAGGAGACAGAAAAAAAACGCACCGTTGGTGAAGAGGTCAGGAGACATCCAATCGCAAAAATTGCAAACCAACGGTGACGATCAATCAACCAGCTCAAGTGAGACAGACTGATTGCAGTTCGCTTATGACGAAATTCCTAGGTCGAGAAGAGCCGCCTTAGACAAAGATAGCACCAGGCATGCCAGGCTTATTCCCTTGTAATCGAAGTGTGTAACCACAACAGTATCTATCTATCATCAATTTCCCCCTTGCGTTCCTTTATCCTAAAAATACCCCCACCGGTATTTTGACACTCTGATGGTCAGCTTACCCCTTATTGCTGGTCCTCCGCGGCGAGGAACTACGAACGGTCAATGTATCACGACGGAGGACGTCGCGCTTAACCCAATAGACAGGCAGAACAAGCGGTCCCCTCACAATATCCCGTCCGAACTATAAACTTATTCCAATACGCCAGATGGTCATAAAGTAGAATGCAAGGTGCCGCAGGACCAATCCTTCCAACGCAAAGGAAAGCCGAGCAAAGTGAAAGGAGGTAGGAACCCAGTACTGGGGCGAATGATGCTTCCGACAGTGTTGTATTCCGCACAATACCCTACCTGCCTGCATATATTTTCCGGCGTCAAACATATTAGTCATATTCACCTCTCCATTCGCTGAATTTTTATCCGAACCTGCATAGCCGACGCACGCACGCATCGTGCCGGCTCCTTGCATATACGAACGTGTCACGTCATGGTGCGTTGTACGAGAAAGCGCACAGAAAAAGCATGCGAGGCGAGTACATTTTCTCACTTTCATCCATCTCAAGAATCCTTCATCAAGTCACTCGCTCCAACCACATAGCATCCTCACTTTCCCCTCCATACCAGACACCCACACCAACCATGCATATCCCCCTCTCTCTCCTCACCTTCACCACCACCGCCCTCACTCTCACCCTCCCCTCCCACCCAGTCTCCAAACGAGAATACTGCACCTCCACAACACGAGTCCCCTGGTCCATCTCCCAGTTCACCACCTTCAACACAAACCAGACCACCACCACCCCAGAGCGCAATAGTTCCATCTCCTTCACTTTCACCGACGCCAACAATGCCGTTTCGGTATCCTGTGGCCGCACTAGCTCCAGCGACTCGATAATTGATGCTGATAACTTTTATGCGTGTGGCGGCTCTGAGGTGCAGTATCTGTATTATGGGGATGGAATTACGATTAGGGAGGGGGTAGAGTGTCGCAAGTGAGTTTTTCCTTTTCTTTTGGAGGAGGTTTGGTTTTGGGGGTGTAGAGGGGAGTATGGGTACTAATTTGTGGTGCGGTGGTAGTGAGACGGTGGTGGCGACGGGGAGTTCGGTGGTGGATTTGGTGTGTGGTGTGGGGGTTGGACGGATAGTGTGTGCGGTTGAGGGAGAGGTAAAGGTGCCTTTTCGTGTGGGCTGAGGAGTCAGAGGTGAGGCGGCCGTGGGAAGGAAAGTCGTGGTCAGGGGTAGGGTTGCGGTCGAAAAGGCTCGAGGTCATAGAGGTGCTGTTACGGAGGGTTTTGTCTGCACGAGGTTGAAAGTGCAGCTTATCATCTTTTGCGATGACTTCTGTACTGCCCCAATTAGGTGCTCAAACAATTAGACGTCCATCTAATTGAAAACTACTCAATTTTGTTAGCTGGGGGTAGCTTTCATTATGGCCTAAGGGTGTTCCAACAACTAATTAGACGCATTGCGGAATTTGATTTGCACGTAAGCCAGACATTGGTGACACTGGAGTGAGATGACCTACGGCGGCGCGGATGATACACCCGTAGTCGCGGTTCTGAACCACCAGCACCAGTACCATGACGAGAACATGGAGGTGGTGGATTGTCGATTCGATTTAGGCTCGATGGGGTGACGAGGGAGGTGGGTGGGGGAGAAACCGGTCCATTTGCGCAGAGGACATGTGCATGGCTTTACGTGCACCAAAGGGGTGAGGGAGACGATCAAGGAGAGACCTGATCCCGGTGTATGTTGACCTTTCTTCCATTGGCGGGCAATGGCCGAATTGTTGACATTGACTAGGGTGATTTTAAGTAATCGCTGTAGCTCAATCCGTAAAACCTGGGGTTCGGTTCTAATGATGGCTTCTAGCTTCTTTCGCGATATGTTCCACACGGGATTTCCAAGCTTCTGGGTCTCGATGCGGGTGTCCTATGATGGCGACACTTATACTGCGCTACCGGTGAATGTCAGATCGATAGATTGGGCTGTATGTTATACCAAGCCAGCTGCGGCGATAGAGTGGATGCTGACATGAGAGTAGTCCGTGACGATAGCCGGGGCAGTTGCAAAAGCCTTTGTGCGTTCAAAGACCGTTAGGGAGGCAGTCGAGGAGAAAAGTAATCAGCTCCTGAATCCTAGTAGCAGTGCGTCTATCCTTGATGTGCTTATAGCTTTCCTATCGAACACTAGTACAATCCAACAGATGTGTTGCTTGCTTTTGGTCACCACAGTACACCCTGTAAATATATCACGAAAAGCAACTCTCTCACCTACAGACTCACATCATCATCTCAAAATGTCTCAACAGAAAAGTCCCTGAAATGCACCTCCAACTCTCCCCCCGGACGATCCTCATCCTTATTCGGCTTAGCCGCATAGACACCGACCGAGCATTCACCCTCTTCATGTTCGAAGACCCACGCTATCTCTCTCAGCGGCGTTTTGTTCGTGCCATCGATCTTGTAAACCTACATACGTCAATCAGGAGCCCACTCTGTGCTGAAGGAAATTGCGTATGTAGTCATATGAAGTCGAATGGGTCCAAGCGATGGAGACATTCCATACCCACAACGTGCTCGTTGGTTTTCCATCCACAACCTCACGTTCAATCTGTATGGTAGCTTCATCGCCATTCATTGGTGCCAGGCTCCAATCTGCCTACCGCCGTGTCAGCAAGCATCAGTAGGCAGTTGATACTGAATCAGCATAAGCGATTCCACAGCGAATGTCCCATCACAATTACATATGAATCTTCCAATACCCTTCCCTCCAACCCTCCTTTTCCCCTGTATACAAAATAAAAATCGAGAGGAAAACGAAAAGACAAACTCACCCACCGATCACAAGCAACAGCACTAACACACGGCCTCCCATCCATAAACTCAACCCCGGCCTTCACCCACCTCCTCTTAGCATCCCCTTCACCGTCCTATGCAACTCGCACGTCAGCACGAAACTACTCCTGTATCCCCATTCGCCCCTTCCCCCATTGTACCCGCACAAAGCACCAAAACAAATAAAAGGTCGGACACGCTCATGGATGCTACCGCTCTGCTACCACTTAATCCCTTCCAGTGACGAACGCCCACCCAACCCCTCCAATCTAATCTCCATCCCCATCCCCATCCCCATCCCCAACCCGCCCCAAAACCCAAAGACAAACACAGACATCCAAACCCACCTCTCCCGGTAGCCCAAAGAACACACCCCCCTGATCGAACCTCGTCCTCCACTTCCCCCACACACACACCCTCGCGCTCTTGAACTTCGCGAGCGGGAGCACGGACCACCGGATCGGGGCATTGAACGCGTTGGTGGAGGGGGGTTTGCGCCAGATGTCGGTGTTGGGGGGCGCGGAAAGGGAAAGGGAGAGGGGCCTGGGGAGGGGGGTGGGGAGGGGGAGGGTGCTTGTCATTGAGGGCCGGGAGGGGGGGGCAATGTATGATTGGGTTGGGGTGGAGGAGATAGATGAGAGTTGAATGAGTGTGCAGGGTCTTATGGGTTGAGAGGACTTGGCACGGCCGGCTTTTACCGCCTCCCAGGCTATCTTGACCATGGGATACGATCTCCAACAATTTCCAGAAGCTGCAACCTCCTAGAGTAGTGCCCGGTAATCTGGAGAATAGTGCCTACTCGATCATCCAAATTACCCTACTAAGTCCTTTTGATAAGGTTGAAGACTGATTTCATATGTGGCTAGATCCACGTCTCACTCTCTTCGATAAAGCTTTCTACGCCTACCTTGTAACCTATCTCGCCACTCCCTCAATAACTCATTCTCCATTCCTACTTCATTATATACCCGTAACTATAGTTCAACTGAAAGTCCGCCCACCAATCGAAAATGATCCTGCTTCCTGACCCTCCTCCGTCGCCTTCACCTTGACCGTATGATTGGCTTCCGGCTGCCAGCCCCCCAACAACAAGATCGTATAGCTAATCTGGCCCTTTCTTTTCTTAGGCAGTTAGATTCGTTTGTCCTTGCGCTTCTGCCTATGCAAGATGGAATTTACAGGGTCCGGAAAAAAGTCGGGATAACCCTGATGCGCGTCGTTTTGTGCAAGGGCTTGTGCGTGATTTTCCGTGTAGGCGTCGTCGTCGATGTCAACCCAGCTGCAGTAAAGCGTCTTCGCCGGGGATCAGGCCCGTGCATCCGTTGCGGAGATGTGAGGTCACATTGAATGAGACGTGTGGGGTTGTGTTTGTCAGGGAGGTTGTGATATCGCCGCGGATGAAGAAGAAAACCAACCCATGTCTCAGATAACCCTAATGTCAATACTAGCGGTCCCACGTCCAACACCAGGTGATCAATATAGCAACGTGACCTAAAGAGTCTAGCAATCAAGGGTGAAAAATGCCCATCCAAATGAAGAAATAGCTCAACCAGGCTGAAAGTGCAGTTATTCCCAGTACGAAGATAGTCCACGCAATACTCTCTACCCAGGCGATAATCGCCTGTGGCACGGAGCTTCTGACGCGGTCATGCCATGATCCGAGCTCTACTCCAATCCGAGTCATCCATCTAGGTCGTGGCATGGGGACATCCTGAGTTGTCGAGATGACACCGATGATAGCAAAGGCCCAGATGGCCCCGAAATTGACAGCCAACCATTCAGCATATTTTGGTATGAGGTATGGTCCAGCATCTCTAAGATGTTTTATGGCGCCTGCGACCGGGAAGCTGTATAATATTTGCCCTGCAACGGTTAGTGACAGACAGTATATCAGTAGAATTAACATGCGAAACCAGCGGTAGTTGTAAAACTCTAGTCTTTGCTGCGTCGGCAGTACAGCGGAGTCTAGGTGATGCTGTTGGTCGACATCCTCGCCTTCTATCGTGTGATGTGCGTCTTGCAAGGGCGCGAGATTATCCTTGTTGGCCAGAGTGCTGATAGGTTGGTACTGATTAGCGTCCGTGTTCCTTCTGGTCCACCTTTGTCTTGGAGATTTGATGGACTGGAACTGCCTATCGATGGTAGTAATGTCATTAATCGAATGCATTTCTTGTGACATTTCTGCTTCAATGGCATCCGAGGAAGGAGTAGCGTAAAGGACTTTCTTGGAGCTTGATGAGCTTTCAGTCGATCTCAAAAGTGCTTCTATGCATAGATATATAGAACATCAGAAGATGTTCTGAGAGTTTGTTGCAATAAATGAACCTGGATCAGTGAACTCACCATAGGACACTTCGAACAATGATACAAAGGGCAAGATCAAAAGCATTACAGCAACGACTTGGCCAAACCCCCATAAGTCCTCGTCAGAGACGTCTACACTTGCAGTGGTGGTGTACTGTTGGCCCCCACGATCCTCAACGATCCGAATAGTCCCCCATATCAATGCGATAAGCAGCCAAGTAATCTATAGGACCAATCAGCACTCATTCACACCTAAAACGAAGTCATTGTATACAACCTCCCAAAGGAGTGAACTCCACAATTCTGCCATGGCTTCTATCAGACACCATAACGAACCGATTAAACTGTATAGTATGGCCCATTGAATCTTGAAAAGATCAGATGATGAGCGATTGGCACGGTTTCTTACTGCATCGAGCCTTGTCTGAAACATAACGCGTGGCCTGACTCGAAAGTAATCGTTCACAATGTCTGTTGTACCCGGGAATAGTTGCATGATGCGAGTCAAGTATGAGATCACCAGAAAGCCTGAGGTGACGCCAATATACCAGCCATCGTAAGAGCCTTTACTTTGGAAATCTTTTGGGCGAAAAAGACATAATGCTGGGAACGAAGGATCCATTGTCGAGTCTATGAAGCCTGTAGAGCCTAGTGAAGTAGCCAGCATCACTGCTGTGATGGCCATACAGAGCAGTCTCCACGCCCTTAGTGCTGGCCGTTTCTGGAAGTAATGCCGAAGACACGTCAGGGTCGTCAAGTGCGTTATGGATGAAAACCATGCCAGATCAAAAGTAATTTGCCAATGATATGTGGCAAGTGAACAGCCGAGCTGGCTAAACCCGCTCACCAGAACCGCTATACCTGCGAGGCTCTGTTGATCGCTGTAAAGGAGAACGGCACTTTGGAGGGCTTCACTCAATTTCTTGGAGTACAGGTTTCCGGTATTGGTCAATAAAGCCGCAACCTTTTTCCTGAAGATGTCGTCCACCGCGTTTGTCCTATAATGCAGAACCTCTTTCCCTTCCTCAATGTCTGGACTTTCGACCAATCTTGTACTCGCATTGTCATCGACCAGATAATAAACCGTACAAAACAGTAATGTGAAGAAAGCTGAAGCCGCGAAACCAACAAGAATCTGGACGTGTATCATTCAGCTCTCCTGCGCTTGCGACTCAAGAGTGCAGAGCTGAAGACTTACGCCTATGCCTGAGATGTCGGGATTTGCTACTACAGCTGTGCTTGCCCATGTGCGGCAGTCTGTTCGATTGCAAGGCATCGTGGCTAGAAGGGTCCCTTAATCAACGCTTCAACAGGAATGATCAAGACTTGGAGGAAAGGTGAACATTAGGAATTGATTCAGTTTAATGAAGTGGGGTGCAAGGGCCAGCTGAAGATCTTTCGAACGATGAGGCTGAAGCTGAAAGGCGTGGCCAATTACAGCGGCACAGTACTTATCTATGAAACGATATGCGCAGGGTGTCACACGAGCTGACACCGCACCGGAATCCTTCATGTAACGAAACGAAGATACTTCTCTTTGATCCACATCTGATGCAGGTGTCTGGGATCATGGCTGCCACTGGTAAGGTCTTATCTTGGACACAGCCATGTTCTAAAATAGATCTAACCAGGCGCTTCACGATCTCCATATGCAGAGATTGAAGACGCCTCCGAGATTCTTGCCATAAGCCCACGGTGTATTGTTCTGATGGTGTGGCCTTTGGTCAAAGTGGAGAGAGGGCTACGTATCATATACTTTACCTTATTTAGCGTGTGCAAGACCGTTGGGAAACCTTGGCGCCGAACATTGAAATCCCCCTTCTTTTACATGTAAATCCATATAACAATCAGTAAGTCCAACAGTATCAGCGGAACGAGTGTAGTACAAGGCCGAGAACACATATAGGACTTACGTATAGCTTTAAACCTAGACCGATAAGTACGTTATGAGCTGACATTATTTGGAGTTGCTAATCGTTGTGTGGATTTGCATGTAAAAGAGCACACGCTAAATGCTGTGCCAAGGTTGTCCCTAGCGCCAAGAACGGCTCACCATCTCATATCCAGCCCTACAGGGCTAGATCCCATGGAAATTTCCATCTGGCTGCTCCGAGTCTACCTCTCAGGCTCTCTGTGACGCGAATGTCACAGAATTCAATTGATGTAGATAAATCAAATACACATACGTTTATCCTCCGAGTTATGGCGACTGTAAGTTGAACATCTAGATCCCCGTCAGCGTCGTTGTCTGTTCTTGGATGATATCAAGAGAAAAGAATGGCAATCATGGGCTTCAGTCCGTTATGTGACGGCGATGCCTACAAGATCCACATCTCCTGTCATTGCAAGGCGAGGATCTTGATCAACCGAGATGCAAGGGCCCAATGCCACAAGTCTTCCTCATTCAAGGTGTGCGCCTATTGGCAGGTCTGGTGTTGAGACTTCTGAAATAGGGTACTCATAAATACAACCCTGCAGAAAGCAAATCGCTGAGCCATTCGAACCCGTGAATCTCGGTCCGAGGCTGGGAATCATTCTTACACCCCCATGCTAAACAAAAGGAAATGTCTAAGCTCTCGATAGCTGTTCCAGCACTTGAGCGGTGTAGAGGCAAGAAAATGCTCAATTATCGTCTTGTCCTAATCTCCCGTACCCGCCACCTTCATCTTTCTTCCCGTTGCCCTTCACTCTTGCTGCCATTCGTGATATCCAACCTCCCAAGCCTTCGCTATTTGTGGGCGCCTCGGGTGGTAACTTGGGTTTACCGTTTTCTGTCGGACCGGATGGCGGGTTGATATCGAGGCCTGGGATCGCGTCGTCTGCGCTGAAATTGCCGGGGCGACGCAAGTCAAGTGAAGGAACAGGAGAGCGCACAGCACCCATTAGAGATTCTACCTCGGCGTGTTGAGCTGGGGTTGGCATCGCCGTGGTTGCATCGCCAAAGAGTTGGTCCATATCCTCGAGACGAACATTGGCTGTTTCGGGATACAGGAAGTAAACTTAGGAGCGGTCAGCCATTGTCTTGAACGCAAGAAATTAAGGGACAGCAACAACGTACCAAGTACAAAGCTGACAGCACAGAAGAACGCATGTACAAGGTACAACCGCCATTTGATCCATTCTTGCAATACTGGCGTCATCTCACCCACAACCCAATTGAAAGCCCAATTGGCTGCCGTACTCAGACTAGCGCCCTTCGCTCGGATGCTGAGAGGTAGAATCTCTGGCGGATACAGCCACGGTATTGGACCCCATGACGCCCCGAAGGCAGCATTGTAGATCATTACGAAGATCACCGTCAGAACCGGCGTGTAGTGAATGTCGATGAAAATAAAGTATGAGATTGCGGAAAGTGAGATTATCATGGCGACAGCTCCCGAAAGAAGAATTGGGCGTCGACCCCATCTGTCAACAAGATACCAAGGCGGTACTGTGGACGCAAGATACGTGATGCCGTTGATACCAGTCATAAGGATAGCGTCGCGCCCAACCCAGCCAGCGGATTCGAAGACCAACGGTGCATAGTACGAGATGACATTGATGCCGTTAAGTTGCGCCAGCGCCTGTGCCGACATTGCGATGAAGAGGCGCTTGTAGTATTTCCTAAACATCTCGTAGTAGGATCTTTCCCCTTCTTGTCGTTGGAGCAATACGTTCATCTTGATCTCACGATACTCTTGTCGGGCCTTGTCGTTATGGATATCCCCACCCCCGTACAGATTTGCAATCACCACAATTCCCTCCTCATCGTGATCGTTATCCAGGAGCCAGCTGGGTATTGTTAGCTAAAAAGCCGTGCCTGGGATAATAAGTTGACCAACCGAGGCGATTCGCAGATGATCAAACTACCCAGTCCAAGGAGAAGCCCCATAAAGCACTGAAGGACTAATGGCACACGCCACGCATAATCGCTTTTGATATAGCTGCAGCCGTAGTCCACCCACACACTGGCAGCGTATCCGAAGACGTTGCCCGTAAATTCCACGCAAGCAAGCTTCCCCCGGTTGTGCGGAGGCGATATCTCTGATTGATAGACGGGCACGATCGTAGACAGTGCACCGACGCCCAAGCCAGCGATGATCCTCCCGAATATCATCATCGGCATCCCGTTTGCGAAAGCCTGGAATGCTCCGCCAACAAAGAAGATCATCGATCCAAACAGTATTGTTTTCCGCCGTCCTATCATATCCCCTATTCTGCCAACGCATAACGATGCAATGAATGCTCCGACTTCGAGTATAGCAACCATGGTCCCAATCTCGGCACGTGTGGGCTGGTTGAAGTAATCTTTAAAAAATGAACCTCTGATTCGTATCCAGTGGTCAACTCGGCGACTTCTATTGAAAGGGTTGATTGCCTTACGTTATTATGCCAGACATGACGCCCTGGTCGTAGCCAAAGACAAAGACTCCCAACGACACGAATACACTGGTAAAATACCTGCAACATGTCAGCATGGAGTCTCTGCTCCATGGATGCTGGTACATACAGCAACGGCTGCCCCGTCAAGCCATGCATCTGGGCTTTCTGCCGGTCCCCCGTCATGATGATGGCGAGGACTTTCTCTGTACGACCGATCTGCCTCGCCGGAGGGTTCGGTATTTCAATAGCCTCTTTACTGAGGCCAGGATTGGTATCTTTATGCTCTGGATGACTATGCGGTGTATAATGGACGTGCTTTTGTCGGCGCTGCAGCGGCCTGGATTCCTCCCGAGGGCCGTCAGCGGACTCCCTTATCTGTATACGTAGAGGATCCTCCTCGTCGGCGAGCTGTTCTGCGAGGTCGCCGGTGTCACTCCAGAGTGAAAAGTCTGAGCCCGCGGAGTCAGAAGAACGCCGGTCAGCCCGTTTCTCATCCAGCAATGCCTCTGAATGTTCGTCTCTGGGCTGCGAAGGAGACGCAAGGGTTCGGAGGGGTATCGTCAAGCCGTGGGACTTTGAAGAAGGAATGGTGCCGGTTGTAGGTGGGCTGGCCGAGCAGCCCAAATAGATTTATTCGATGTAGTCCCAAGAGTAAATAAAGGTATTGTGTGGGCGGGGAGTATTGTGGAATGGATCAGCAGCCGAAGGGTAGGGTTCGAACGCGCCTTCTGCGTGGAGAATGAGACCGGATCACGATGATGGGAGTGGATCACGCATTGGTCGACAGCCGCAGCTTGCTTTTGCTAGCAGAATTCTTCTGTAGAGTTTGGCACGAGACTTCGGGAATAGTACCTTAGTCGTTGAGCGAATACTTAGCAGGTGAGTCTGGTGTTTAGTCAGGAGCCAGGACCCTTCTGGTAGGGCAGCACGGCAGGGCAGGGCTGGCCTTGGCGGCACTGCTGCAACATCCACAGGCGCAAGACTTTGTCCTACCAGTTTCCACTGGTACGAAGCCTCAGACACTTATGACTGACGAATAACCATGTAACTTGCATCAAGATGTAGCTGGCAACTACGGATAGTAGGGCGAAAGCGACTCTGATGCTGTCTATTCCTCGATTGGGGCCACGTCTATCATTTGGGCTATCTGTGGCTTAGATAGTAGCTGACCAAAGCCAACGCAAAGCCACAATCCTTTCACTGGCATTATTATCACCGCGGTTTCGCGCTGGAACCATGGGATGGAAAGAACGGGGCTTAGGGAGATGGAAGGCTGCCAGCAAGACTTTGTGTGGGAGGACGGGCTACCCCTCGTACGGTCTCCGCGCTCGACCTGACCCTGCATAAGTGTTTATTTGACGTCTCGTTTATCTTGGACTCTCCATTTACTCCGTCACGTGAGTACGTACCTCGCCAGCATGATCTGTTTGGTTTGAGAGGCTACCAGTCGTGCCAGCGTCCGGACCTGATGTGGGGAAATACCCCGCCTTTATCAAAGGGAATGTTTTTCCTACTGTGTATACATTCGATGATAGCGAAGATATATCCCATTGCTTAATGCAGAATCTGCTTGATCTTCCCTCGAATCGCAGCAAGCAAAAAGTTGACTCTGTCCGCAGACATCGCTGGATAGTGTCCTGCTCAAGACCAGTGCTATCTGCCATGCAAACAAAGTTCATTTGAGTTGATCCATAGTCTCATACCAAGACTTCCGGTGCTCCATTGTTGACAGTCGACCTGGACAACTTGGGCCACACCTTGGTGATTCACGAAGAAGGTGGAGAGAACGAGAGCGGGGAAATCTATGACGAGGGAAACTGGTTGGGGAAAAAGGTACAGCGCATTACCTATGCTGGGAAAGAGCACCAGCCAAAGCCGATCAGCGTATGAGCAGATCTTGAAATGCTCTTGAGCGTACCACTTACCCCCATCGGAACTACCAAAGATTGACGGCCCATTCCCGTTTGAGCCAAACTCAAACAGTTGCCCATGAGTGCGGCTTTTCATGACTTGAATGAGTCGCGATGTAACCTTGAACGTAGGAAGGCTATTGAAGGCCGTCACCATTAAAGCCCAAAGATACCTTCGCTTTGGCTTCCTTGCGTGCCTGGCATAGTTGTGTAGACGCTAGAGATCCTGCTCGGGCCGCAAGTTGCCTCAACCTCTTGCGACCCGTCGGCGCATGCACATATCCTGTATGTACGTTGACGTTCGAGACTCGAGGCATGATACTTATGAAACAAGTACCATCTTCGGACATCATACGTGTTTTCCACGTAGGTGGAATATCAAAAGAACAACGTGAAGTATTAAAGTACGTAAGGGTCAGCAGACTGTTTATATCTTTAGCATTTAGACTTTAGGCTCAAAAAGGCCCACCAGCCACTTTTCCTCTTTTCGACCCTCTCATTTCCTGCACCCGCGCGCAATCTCATTTCCCTTCCTGCAGTGCATACGGCCATCCACATCTTGCCTTCCTCCTCATTCGACCTCGTCGCCGCCAGCACAAAGCACTCTTCATCGTCACCCCATTGACAGGAGGTGCTGCACAACGAATGCCCAATCGCTCCTTTTGGACATCGCCCGCAGTTGCCCTGCCGATCTCGCGTCGCTCATTCTCATTTTAGAACAACCAGTCCGCTGGCGTACCACTACCACCAACAACGCCAATTGGCTGTCTGGTCTGACGTTCGCCTTCATAAATCAAAAACCGAACGCCTTCCACCACTCGACTGTTTCCGCTTCGAGAAAGAACAGTTGTTGCTGGTGGGGCGCAGGTGAAAGTGGGAAGTGCATAACAACCTCCACAATGGGTTCCACGCAGTTTGGCAATTTCCACGTATGCTCTGAATGCAGAAAGATATGTCTTACGTTCACTGACGTGTGCAGAACTTTTGTCGAGACTCTACCCTTCCAATCTGCAATGTGCGTGCATCGCGGACCCTCATAGACAACCCTCGCGAGCTTAAACCGTCGCCGCATGAATAGTGGGAGCCTGCGCTGACGGGCATCACAGCTATTCAAAGAATCACCTACACAAGCACGCTCCGGAAGCCAATTAGAAGGAGCTGGGTTCGGAGGATGTGCATTGACCGGCATAAGCCTGAGCAACGGGCGGCATCTGTCGAATCTCGGTATATCTTGATGAGGTCGTGCAGGAAGCATTTGGTCTAACAATATCCAGGGTCCATATTACTCTGCGCGCTTGCCATCGTGGTAACGCTTTTTCTCCTCTACAGATCAGACAGGAAACAGGCTGCAGTGGGCCGGAGGTATGCTTAGGTAGGACAGATACTCCAACAAGTGCTAACCTCTGCGCAGAGAGTTCCAACTGTTTCTCGTTGGCTACATAATTGTTTCGATATGCGAAATCTTCACAGTTGGCGGCTTCCCTTTAGACCGCAAGGTCAGGCTTGTACGAGAAATTACCCTAGCTGCCCAGTCCATACGTGCTGACGAATGAAGGGCTTTACCGCGGTGCATCTCGGCTCAATAACGGCGACCTTGTGGGTTCTATTCTTGAACGGCCTTGTGGGCTATCAGCTCCTGGATGATGGGACACCATTATCCTTGGGACTCATACTACTCTCCGCCATAGGCTTCTTCGTGGGCACTGGGTATATCGCGCTCGACACCGCCTTCAGTTATACAAATACCTTCGTACACAGCCTGTCCGGCCCAGACAACCGCAATGTTGCTCTCTACGTCCTTTACCAATTGTTTCCATTGATCTGCTTGGCTGGGTTCTTCATACTCGAGACAATACTGGTTCTGAGAGTGTTGGGCGAAAAGAAGCCTATGCGTTTGTCGCTTCTTATCAGTACATCTCCAGTACCTCACTAACGTCTTCATAGTATACCTATTTGCGGCGACACTACTGTTCGCCATTGGCCAAATATTTCAATACGTAATCAGCACCCACATCTGTCAGGGTACAAAGGGCAAGATCGACGGTGCCATGTTCGAAACCCTTTTCACCCTTCTCTCCGTCGTCATGATCTGGGGTTACTGGTCGAGCATCACTGAAGACGACTGGCCGATGCCTGTGTCAGGAGAACCAACTTATACATAATAGCGCCATATCGCAGGGCGAATCCAATTATGACTGATGTTTTTTGAGCGGGTTGTCTTTATCTTTGCATGTCTTTGAGCTGTACAAACAATGACACATCGGACCTTGCATCATCTTGGAATCGACAGGCTGCGCATGTCTTCCGAGCAGGAGTAAGCAAGATGCCCGAGATGGAGAGGAGGGTTTCTAATGCCCGTGCCGAATGGATGTATACTAAGAACATAAAAGCTAATCATCAAAGAATATTGTTCGGTGGTTTTCTGTCGTTAAAGGTCCTATTCTCCGCTTCTCCCGAGCAAGCTTCGTTACTATCCATTGTCGAGACGCATGTAAGACAACAGCACGCCTGGCCTCCACATATCATCTACCGTTGACATGCATTCGCCTTTCAAACTCCGTGATCGATTCCTGCTTCCTACATACATCGTGCAAGATCATTCTGGCAGCCATTATTCTCCGTCCGCAATTCTAATGCGATCTCAAACATTGTCTCCAACCAATCGTGCGAAACAAAGTATCGACTTCAGTCTTCGCAGTATTCTACATGACGTTGTACTACACGCTTACACTTCTAATGGGTTGTCCCATGAATACGCTTTCAACCCGGTGAGCGATGGACTATACGATTGAAAGGCTTGGCTTTAAAAGGATAGGTGAGGGGCGGCTATCGAATATGTGATTAGTGGTCATACTTTCGTTCAATATCTGGATATAATGTTGGTGTCTCCATGTGGGGATCGAGCCATTTGGCCCTACTATGGATACACTCAGCGAGTATCAATAACCTCCGAGGGCAAGTTTTGGTGTCGACCTCCGTACGACCAGCCCTAAGGTACTTTATAACTACGCCTCGCTTCGAAGGCCAATCAGAAGCAGCTTGCTCTTACATAGGCTAGGCTCTATCAAGCCAAAAGCTTGGCATCGAGGTCTCGGACATTGAACGTTCACATTGGGCACGTAGCTTCAACCACAACGAAATGGACATACAAGAAGCTAAACGATAACACAAAATAGTCAGGCTCCAAGATGGCCGACTCAGATGACGAGTATGTGCAGGATATTTCCGACGAGGAAGTAGAGGCCCACCAAGTGACCCGAGGTGCCGGAGCAAGTTCCAGAGCGACTGGTCATAGTTCTCAAGCTGCAGGATGGGAAGTCACACGTACATGGGAAAACGTTGTAGAAGGCGCAGATGGAACGATAAGTTCCACCGTGGAGGGGCTACTTGAAGCAGGCAAGAGGAAGAGGTGAGAGGGCACATGGTGAAAATGCACCAAATCGAGACAAAAGTGACGTTGCTGACGGTCTTCGGGTTGGTGGTAGATTGCTCAAAGATACGACGCCGCTTCAGCGAGGAATCATACGGCATCTGCTTTTAGTTCTTGATCTGTCGGATGCTATGGCTGAGAAGGATTTACGGCCAACAAGATACCTTCTTACGCTTCGCTATACAATTGCCTTCATCACCGAGTTCTTCGAGCAAAATCCTATCTCTCAGCTCGGTATAATTGGTATGCGAGATGGTCTTGCACTCAACGTTTCCCCACTTTCGGGCAACCCGAACGACCATATCGTCAACATTCAGAAGCTGCTGCTGGAGGATCCCAAAGGACAGCCCTCTCTCCAGAATGCACTGAACATGGCTCACGGTTGGCTATACCATACGCCCAGCCATACCACAAGAGAGGTGCTCATCCTATTCGGCTCTCTACTGTCAGCCGATCCAGACGACATACATACCACCATCGCCGAGCTCGTCTCCTCGCACATCAATGTCCAGATCATTGGTCTAGCCGCTCAAGTAGCCATTTGTCATACTATCGCCACTCGCACCAATCCTTTTTTACCCACGTCTCAGACCTATACCGTTGCCCTCCATGAGCAGCACTACCGTGATCTGCTCATGCGGGCTACCACACCCCCAACAACCCCACATGCCACCGCGGAGGACAATGCTGTCAAAAGCTCTTTACTCATGATGGGCTTTCCATCTCGCACCGTAGATCCGGCACCAACACTTTGCGCATGCCACGGTAAACCCTCGCGCGAAGGCTATCTCTGCTCGCGTTGCAGCAGCAAAGTGTGTAATTTACCCACACAATGTCCAGCCTGCGGGCTCACACTAATCCTGAGCACGCACCTGGCACGTAACCACCATCATCTGTTCCCGTTGAATAATTGGAAAGAGGTCAATTGGGCTAAAGCGAGCGCTTCGGATCAAAGCCATTGTTTTGGATGCCAAACATCCTTTCCCGAGAGGCCAGCTGTGGCTGATCAACGTCAAAGTACGACGGGTGGACAGAATCATGATCGGATGTCGCTCAAGACTACTCGTGGCAAACCTAGCGCTCCAAAAAAGCCACTGAAAGCAAGCAAAGACGGAGTTTCCGAGTCTGGGCGCTATGAATGTGAGAACTGTGAGCGCTTTTTCTGTATCGATTGCGATGTTTTCGCGCATGAAGTCGTGCACAACTGTCCTGGTTGTCAGAGTCGGCAGGGACTCTTGCAGGCTAAAGGTGCGAGGAAAGGGGAAGGGGGCATGGAAGCTGTGGTTGAGGATGGTCAATGATGAAGGTACGAAAGCAGAGATTGGGCTAGCGAGGGTGTATGAACACTTACTAGCGGCATTCAGAGGGCGCCTGATGCATAGCCAAGGCGCAGATTTGGAGAGGTGATACCCATAGATGCCACATGGCAATTCAAAAATCCTACCAGGTAAGGAGGGAACGAAGTGTTTTCAGATTATCATGGTCAATACATACTCCTCCGAGAGTAATCGCCCGAACGTTTCGACATCCCCAATGGTCTATGGTAACTGCTAACAACTTTAGTAGGCAATTGCCACACAACCGCCCCTATACTCCGTCGTTACGGCCGATGACCCAACGAAACACATCGTGCAATATCCCCACCCACCGCCGGCGGCTCCCACAGCCCGTTCTTTGATCCGATCATCAATGTTGGCTCCACTACTTCGTTCTGACTCGGCTCTATAACCCAATTAATCTATTGCGGATCGGCGCAGCATAGTCCCTTCCAAGCAGTCATTATCATGGCATATCCCCCTCGAAATCTGATCTTCGGCACTGTGCGTCCGTAGCAGAACGAGCGTGAAGTCGATATCACGGTGGGTTTAAATTGTTGGGGTGACGGCTTTGATTATTTGGAAGATCTATGAAGATTACAGCGTCGTTCTTTTATTTTGAGGGTATCCTATCGCTTTAATGCTTTGCCTCGTGGAGGTCGAGTCTTGGTGTACGATACGGATACGGATGAACCTCAGTATAGGTCTCACTTCCAACGACCAACTCGAACGAGAAAGTCAAGCCTGCTACTTGGTTCCTTGTTGCGATTTCTCGCCCAGATTGCCCTCCTGCGGTGGTGTCTTGTACTCCACGCCGCGCCTGATCTTCAGTCGCATCTTCATCGGCTCCTTCTGAATGAGCATGATGACAGGGAAGTCGTCAAAATTGACACGCGCCGCCGGTTCCTCCGCGAAGTCAAACGCCCACAATAGTCTGGTTACCACAAGGCGCAACTCAACCAATGCAAGGGGTCGCCCTAAGCAGCTGTGGAACCCGACACTGAAGGGCTTGCTGGCGGAGAGGTGGTCGTGTTCGTATTCTGCGGGACACTCACCTTGAGGTAGCCAGCGCTCGGGCACAAACTGATCGGGGTTCGTGAATAGTTTGTCTGAGCGGTTGACGCTGAAGGTGCGAACGCCTATTCTGGTCTGAGGAGCTGTTAGATTTGATCTTGATGGTTTGCTGGTCTGGAAGAGTTACTTACGCCACCGGGAAGATAGACACCGCAATAGGTGTCACCCCCTTCAGGAACCATACGTGGCAACCCTCCAGGAATGGGGTTGCACATGCGCAGGCCCTCGTTGAGAACGGCTTCTAGGTATGGGAGACCCGTGATGGAGGCAATAGTGATATCTTCTTCTCTCCGATACTTTGTGCGGATCTCGGCGCATAATCGTTGCATGATCCTCTCATTTTTAGCTAAATGGTTGAAGATGCCGGTCAAGGTTGTTGCAGTCGTCTCCGAGCCTCCAACGATGATGAAATTGAATGTCGAGAGTATCTCGTCTCGCGACATATTCTCGAAATCGATGTTGTTTCTCATAAAAGGGGTCATGAAATCCGGTCGGTCGATCTTCATGTCCAGACGACGGTTTATCCGCTCGTTTGCATATTGAGTGTGGCGGCGTTGACCTTCCACAATACTTTTAGGGATCATTTTTTGGAACAGGAACTCGGCAGAAGGATAGTATCGGGGTGCAGCTGCGATTGACATGCCCTTGAGGTAGCTGAAAAGGGTGCGAACCCAGGAATGATACTCCCCAGCCTCGAGACAGCCGAACGGTTCCCCAAACGCCAAGTCCCCTATCACATCCATTGTGAAGAAGTTCAGCCAATCCGTCATGTTCACCGGAGCGTCGTTGCTCAGGCCGTCAGACGCAACCGCGTGCTGATACAGCTTGGCAACGAGCGTGTCTGCATGATGGTGGATCAGCGGATGTTGCGTTCGAAGCGAGTCTTCGGTGAAGGAGTTGCTCATGAGACCGCGGACGCGGGCATGGAATTTGGCATCGCTGGTCGTGATGAGGTTATCAGCCTGACCGTTTGGTGCTACAAAAAGTTAGGACGATTGTGAAAACGATGTTGACACGGAAGGCCCACCAATGTAATATGCCTTGTCTCTGGTAGCTCGCTTATGGCCACGGCGGAAGGCATAGATGTCGTTCCACGCCTGTTCGTTTGCAAAAGAGATTTCGTCAGGTGCGAGGCGTATGATCTCGCCATACCTCTCATGAAGTTCTCGCTCGCGGCGAGTGAGCTTGCCGGTCAACAGGCAATAAACGAAGGGCAAGCGAGAGGCAGCCCAAAGCTTGGGTCCGGGGAACTTGGAGAGTGGATGAAAATAAAGGTTGTATATCGCTTGGGCAGCTGGATACTACGCCGAGCCAGGTCAACTGAGCCTTTACGGAACGGGTGGAGCACGACGTGACTGACAAGCAACAGGGCACAGAGTGCAGCAAAAACCTGAAGCGCAAAGCTCTCTCGCAGTGCATGGACAATAAGGCTCAAGATGGCCATGATCGCCAAGGCTGATAGCGAGGTTCTGATTATGTGAACAAAGTTGCGAAGATGTAATATATATCTTCGCGTACACAATGGGTTGTACGTGAGAATGAAGAAGTGGAGGATGCACGGGACTGTGGACGACTGTGGAATTGCCCCGAGGATGCGCGCTAGTACTGATGGTGTATGGTAAAGTATGCAGCCGATGCGGCACGATCGCTTTGTCGTGCAGTAAGCAGTGTTTCACCTTCACTGACTTGAGCTGGATGTGATGGCGGATGCGCGGCCCGGTACAACAGATGATGGGAATGTCCGCGCTGCTGCCTGCCGCCCGTTGAGATGCATGCATTTTCATAAGCGCTGTACTATTGTATGCAATGTAACACAATGCATGCAAGGAACGTCAGCTAAGGCTGAAATTTGAACTCTTGGCCGCCCACTGATTAGGAAAGTCAAGGCCAGTCAAGACTGGAACGCATAAAGGTGATCTAGCCAGCATGCTACACCGTGCCACACTGTGCCACACCCCCATGCTCTACCCTCAGGCAGCATGGCCTGAGAGTAGAGTAGAGCATGGTGCGCTACTGTTGCAGTCCAGATCATCCCACCACTACGAAGTCCCCCCTCCAAGGCATGACTTCCGCTTGATACCGAGTTTAAAGATTGTCCTACTACTTATCTCTTCGTGATGAGCTTCATCTGTTGGTAGTCTTCATACCTAAACCATGTGGTCTATTCCGCCAAGCAATCCCGAGGGAAGAGCCTTCATTACCGTCATTATCGTCTTTCTCCTTCTAGCCGTCCTAACGTTCGCCTTGCGTATCTATTCTCGTCGGCTTAATAAGACTGCTCTCGATGCGAGCGACTACTTCTGCACTGCTGCTTTGGTTCGTGTTATTATACTTCGACTTACTTCTAATCACTTTACTAACATACCCGAGATCTTGGATATAGGGTTGGTCGTGGTAGTATGGGGAGGTAAGATACCACAGATTCGCGACCTCGCACTCCTTGACAATTTGCTCAGCATTCTCGCATGGCTGGGGTGAAGACATCAGCCACTTCACGCTGGCAGATGCTCGCATTGCGGCATGGGTAAGCACTACTCTTCGTTTCCGGACCCGTTGTCACAATCAAAACCTTGTTGATGGACGCAGACTTTCGTCGCGATCGAGATAGTCTGGAACGCCGCAACTGTCACGGTCCGCATCTCCATGCTCCTCCTCTACATCCGCATCTTCCACGTTCGCAGCTTTCGCCAGATCTGCTGGATTATTACAGGCCTCAACGTTGCGATTTTCGTGTCCGTCGTCTTAGCCACATGCCTCATTTGCCGACCTATCACCTACAGTTTCGACAAAACAAGCCTAAGCGGCGAGTGCGGAATTTTGAATAGATTCGAGAATTATACTGCGATCATAAGTCTGATTGCAGATACCACCATCGTGATATTGCCTATGCCGATGCTCTGGAGGCTGCAGATGGAGCTGAGGAATAAAGTGGGGATAAGTATCGTCCTCGGTATGGGAACTATGTTAGTCTTCCTTCCAGACACGACAAGCCATGAACGGTCGAGACTTACAAAGTCGCAGCATCTGTGCCCTCACTTTGACCCGAGTCCTCGCCTCACATTATTACTACATAGGAAACTATACCAAACAAGCCGCCCTAATTGCGCTAATAACCGGTCTCGAGCCCATCATAGGCGTCATGAACGCCTGCTTGCCTTTTCTCCCTCTCGTCTTCAAGCGCATCGGCCAATCAAAACTCTTCCTGAATGCGACAGCCTCCATTCGATCAATATCAAAGAGAACTAACAAAAGCTACCTCGCCCCCAGCGGCTTCGCCAGGGTCAATGAATCTGGTCCTACAAAAGGACTGAAGGACGTCGAGATGAACCCAATCAAGTCGCCTACTTATGGGAAAACCTATGTCAGTACGGGCTCGCAGAATAGTATCCCGGAGAGTGGACCATGGGATGATCTGAACGACTTTAGACGTCAGGATCGTATCTTTGTGCGCCAAGATATCTCGATCGAATAGCCGTCGGCATGGTCCTCTGGAGAATCGGCGTTGCCTGTCATTCCCACATTCTCGGGATTAATAATCTGAAGAACATGTTTGGTTCGAGGCAGGCTGACACCCTGAATGAGGATAGCGTGCAACGGATCCAGCACGTGATTTCTCACATTCTCCCTCAAACAATTCAAATTCAGTTCGAGAGGTCGTACGACCTCCACAATTACCCTTCAGCGTATTCAAGACTCTTGCGAGCTGAACATTGAAATTCCCCCCCCCCCCTTTTTTGTGCTTATAAATCTACACAACAATTTTAACATCTCCAATAATGTCAGCTCATAACGTGCTCATCGGTGTAAATTCAAAGCTATATGTAAATCCTATATATCATAGACGTATCCTCGGCCCTACACCACACTCGCTCTGCTGATACCGTTGGAATTACTAAGTGTTTTGTAGATTTACACGCAAAAGGGGGGGGGGGGGGTTTCAATGTTCAGCGCCAAGGAGTCGCAAGAGTCTTGACTACGCTAACTGCCCTGTTTGACCGAATTCGTTACATCCCTCGTGACATACATATCCGAAAACTGCTCCCCTGCCCCAATATACACCCTCAAACAATCTCTTACCCTCTTTCCCTCCTCTCCCTCCTTCTCCAACTCCCGATATAGCGCCTCCGCTGTTTCTAGCGCACATCGCCGCTCATACTTGGCCGCTTCGAGCAAAGTCGCCTTCGCCTTCGCCATCGCAATGGTTTCATCCCCGCTCCCCGCATCCACATCGTCAGGAAAGAACTCTGGAAAATTGACACTGTTGAGGTTGATTTCGTCGTGGTCACGGACGATGGAACCGTAGTCGTTGTACATTCTGCAAAAAGCGCCGTAATGCGCATTCATCTTGTACGCCATCAGTTTCTGCGTGACGGTGCTGAAGCAATCGCGTCCACGGCGGATGGAGCCGCTCATGGCGCAGATGAAGAAGGCGAAGGACCAGGGGCCGGAGACGTGCCCGGCACCGACCGTGTGAACTCAGGTGTGGTAAGGGGTTCGGGGGCTGAGGAATTTACTGCTTCGCGGTTGGGTGCGGGAGGCGGATGGTATCGAGGGCTGTTGGGCCAGGCGGGCGTTGTCTTCAAGCTGGATCAGGTGGTGAAGGAGGTAGTTTTTGGTTTCGGAGCGGAGCTCGAGGAGGCCGGTGGGGGAGGCGGAAGCGACTCGCGGGTAAGAAGAGATGTATGTGGCGAAAATTTGAAAAACTGTGATGGCGGCTTGGAGACGGTCACTCGGCGAGGCGATGGTGTTCGTGGATGGAGAGTGTGTCACAGACGCAGGGTGTGGGTCATGAATAGAGTCAGGGTGCGATGGGTCCGATTCTGGAGGTTCCTTTTCCGGGTGAATGTCTTCAAGGCTGGCTCTGAGGGCTGCGAATTCCTCTTTGGAAAATTGCACGACGTGCGACTCCATGTATTCGTCTGTGAGAAATACGTACATGGAGAGTACCATCATGTCTAGAAGATACTCTGGTGTCGTAAATATACTGTTGCATGTGTTCGGGAGGACCCACATGACAGGTATGTAGTCGAGGTATTCGTCCTTTTCCTTTGCTTGTGTTGCTGGAAATACATCCGTTCGCATCGCTTATAGTGCTGGCCGGTAGAAGAGTGCTTCGAGAACGGAGGCCTTGATCATGTAGAGCGGCTCTCTGCTCATGTGTTCCAGACTTGAGAAGAAGTTTGCGAAGCCGATGATTTTCTGTGTTTGCTTCTCTATTGCTCCTTTGGACTTCTCGCCGCAGATAGGGTCCATAAATGGCCTCTTCATTGCAGCTAGCGAGTATGCCTCTGATAAGTTCGCGGAATCGTAAGCGATATCTCCCGTCCAGAGAGGATGAGGGTCTGCCCATCGGTCCCACATCAAGGACAAAGCCTGACGGCCCCTTGCGACAGCACACCGGATTTCTGGCATCAAGATCTGAACATAGGGCAGGGTTGCAATCGAAAGGAGCGCGAGCAGACTGTGAGCAGTTGTTCCAGCGCATTCGCGTGGGCCCCAAGAGCCGTCATTATCCTGTTCTGAGAGGATCCTGGCAAGAGTTTGGACAATGGCCACAGAAGCTCGCTCAGGCATGATCTTGCTCGGATTATCTGAGAAAGACCTGCTTTCCGAGAGCATGTGTAGTTCTGCGAATGCCTCGGTAAAAAGCATCATAGAATAATAGGGTGGCAAGTGCTGGATTCGTCAGAACTCATTAGACTCACACATCACGGCTCTGAATTTACCTGGGGATCACTGCTTTTGCCAGCCCACCACGATCCGCACAATGAGGATGCTATGCTCGAAACATGGCGTTCGTGGTTTTTGAGGCGTGGAGAGTGCAGCAATGCTTTCAGAATCTTACATCTAGTAATAAAGCCAGTACTATGTATCTCTACATGTCTCATTAACTGCTCTTCAAGCTCCTCAAGTTCTAATAAAGAAGGATTTTGGTCACGTATCTTGCATAGAAGATAACGTGTGAAGGGATTATCAATGTAACAGCCTTTCGCTACGCACATCAGCTATGAATAAAACCTAAGTCCATGAGGTTTCTCTCACCAAAACCAGAAGGTAATTCCGCTGCGATGATCGAATCCATTTCTTGAACAGGCACCACGATGCTGTTCAGGAGATCTCGTTTGGGTATAATCTCAGAGAACGCATTTTCGAGAAGCGTGGTTGCAATCTGAGCTTGTTTAAGGGTCTCTTGACAATACCAGACACGATTCCACCTACTAGTGCGGGCTCTGGGAATATCCATTCTGGGCTTCCATCGCCCTGAGACTTGGGAGGCATAGTAATCCATGCTTCATCGTATGTCGTTGATGTGCAGGATTGGATACCTGGATTTGGAGGCGACACCGCGAGGTTCTCGACAAGGCTACGAGCTCGTTGATCTAGTGAATCATCATCCATGGGACCTATCTGACTCAAGCACCTGTGGTGAACAAGTGGGCACGACTGCTTTGCAGGTCAAGTCGAGGCATGTAAGATCCCAACTCGCACCTAGCTAAGTTCTGAGGGACCAGTCCTGCGTGATTGGTTTGTGGCCCCCTGATGTATTTGGACCTTCTAAAAGCACCTAGCGAGATAGCGGGACAATCCTGAAGTGATACCCCGGCAGTTACGTAAATGCAAGAGAGGTCGTCCGGAGTGGCCGTATAATGATCTAGCAGACCATTCCTGGAGCACTCCTTCCATTGGTATACGGCGCAGGGAGTAACATCTGAATGTAAATATCTGTCCACACCTCATATGCATTGCATGATGGCCGCCACTCAAAGCAGGAAGTCTGCTGGGAAGGATTGGGAAGGATTTGTGGATGGACTGGGATTGTATGAAAGGATGCTTGGTGGTGTGTGCCGTGCCATATTGCCTTATGCGAGCAGCATGAAAATATGCGTTTCAGTGATTGCCTAGTCGATTGAGACGGCGTCAATCCCCACGTCGGCAATTTACATCCATACCTATTGGCGCGCTAATGTTGCAACCATTAGGTAGAAGGAGGAAGGATGGTGGGATCGCAGGCATTGCGATCCTCCACCGATAGTCCGCAGAGAGCTGAACGTCCGAATCCTTCGGCGCGAGTTAGTGCTATCGTACAGGGTTCTGACCCAGATCGGCCCATTGCGCGCGGAGTGGGCCCTAAGCTATTCGGGCTACCGGGCCACGCCATGTACCGGGGCTACCTTACTTGTTTCGGTTTATAGCCGGTATATAATTGGGGGGTGTAATCGTAATACTACCTACCCATCAAGTATCCTACCTGCAAGTAGGGCTGAGACAAGGGGTAAAGGATGCCTACGGGCTATGTGCAGGTGCATATGTTATGTCACGTGCCCAACTGTATTTGCCCAACGGCACTCCTTGCCTACCTTTCCCTTCTCGCGACTTTGGCTTACTCGTAGTTTGTCTAACACAATACTCACCCACCATGGCAAAAGATGAAGATACCTGCAGCAGCACGATGCCCATCGCGGACACAACAAATGCTACAGAGCTCTCTGTCAAGGAGCAAGATGTGACACAGTATCCTACAGGCGTCAAGCTCGTCGTCATCATGGCATCTCTCATGCTTGGTACCACTCTCATGTCTCTCGATACGACAATCATCTCCGTCGCTACGCCGAAAATATCCACTCAATTCCACGCCTTGGACGATGTTGGGTGGTACGCGGCCGCCTATCTCATGACTCTTACCGCCGCGACACCCATAGCTGCCAACTTCTACAAGTATTTCAATCCGAAATACGTCTATCTGGCCTTCATTGCCATCTTCGAAGGTGAGCTTGCCACCACGAAGGTCTCTCCTAGTGCGGGTCGGAGACTAATCATTCGTAGTTGGATCCATCGTTTGTGCTTCAGCACCCACTTCTTCCGCCTTCATCACCGGCAGAGCCATCGCAGGCTTAGGAGCTGCAGGACTGCTACAGGGAGCATTTGGAGTTTTGACATATGTGTGTACACTTGAGCTGCGGCCTCTGTTCCTGGGCATGGTGGTCAGTTTGTTCGGCTTGTTCTCTAGTATCGGACCCGTGATTGGAGGAGCGTTGACCGAACGCGTCACCTGGAGATGGTGCTTCTGGCTGTGAGCGCCTTCCGATTATTCAAACATGGGACGATTTTCTAATCTGGAGCGTGCAGAAATCTGCCAATTGGAGGCGTTGTTTTTGTCTTGGTCGTCATCTTTCTGACTCTGAAAGGCGTTGACCAATCTACCCGCAATATACCACTCTACACCAAATTCCGGAAGCTAGATCTGCCTGGCGTCGTGGTGCTTCTTGCTGCGGTCTCATGCTTGTTCCTTGCTCTTCAGGAAGGCAGTGCTAAGGTCCCATGGTCATCATCAAAGCCGATTGGGCTTTTCGTTGGCTTCGCGTTGTTGATGATGATCTTTGGGGCCTGGCAATGGAAGGCGGGAGAGAATGCCACCATACCAGTTCGTTATCTCAAGAATCGAACAGTGATTTGGGGCTCGTTGTATCTGCTATGGGACAACATGGCATCCTACATTGTTAGCACACACCTGAAGTATTGGATTAGAGGCACCCAATAACACCGTTGCAGACAATCTACTACATGCCCTTCTATTTTCAAGCAACCCTCAACAACTCCCCTCTCAAAAGTGGTGTCAACTATATGTCGCTCGCGGTTCCTCAAATGATTGGACTGCTAGCTGGTGGTGGTATAACCACTGTGACTGGTCACTATGTACGATATTCATATCCTCTCCACTATCTCTAAGCTAACAAAGTCAATGGTCAGATGCCGGTCATACTAGTTGCTCAAGTCCTATGCGGCATTGGCTCAGGCCTCTTAACAACGCTCCGGTCTGAGACCCGGACTGTATTATGGATAACGTACATGGTCTTAACCGGTCTTGGTCTTGGTCTAGGGGTCAATGTACCACACATTGCGGTACAAGCTGTAATGCCAACGTTGGTAAACTCATTCCATGTGATGTTGCCTTCGGCTAATGTGTTTGGGTGTCCATAGTGACAATGACATCTTCATCGCTAACGGTTGGTGTGACCAGTATGACTTAGATTTGACGGAATTGCTGACAAAACCCAGGCATTGCCAGCTTCTTTGGCCAACTCGGAGGGTAAGTCCGCGCTTGAAGCCCACGAAACTGAGAATAGCGAGAGCTAATGACACTACTTTCTTCAGCTCCCTTGGCGTACCGATCGGTAACGCACTACTCATTGACGGTCTCCGCAGTGAAGTACCCAAATACGCACCGAGCGTGGCACCAGAAGATGTGGTCCGCAACGGAGCTCTAAACCTGGAGAGACTGACAACTTCGCCCAGTGCGCTTCACGGCCTTCGCGAAGCCTACGCCATCGCAATATCGCACGTCAACATCTTCCTGACTGTCATTATCTGTATTTCTGTGCCTACGGCACTTGGAATGGAGTGGTTAAACATCAAGAAGGTTTCTCAACAGCGTGAGGTGGAGAAGAAGAACGGAGCGGAGCAGCATGAACTTCGCGAGGAAAAGCAATGAGGGTTCATGGAGTTAAAGTAGATTGGCGCTCCGCGGGATTTAGAGAATAGACTCGTTGTATAGCATCTGTACAGGTGTTTCGAGGGCTTCCGGTGACACCGTAGGAAACCAGATAGATGAGTTGCTCATAATTGTGTCCGGAAGGCTCGAGCGAGCAGTGACATAGTCAATCTGTATGCGATAAGCCATACTTGTTGGCAGACTCCAGTCATTGGCCGAACTAGGACCACCTGGCATACTGTAGAGGGCATTAGCACCAAAGAATCCCTGGATTGGTAAACCTAGACTAGAAAATACTCCACACCCTCGTTCCCTCGCCCTGGAAGAATTCCAGGATCTTGCATGCATAAGCGCAGTCACCCTCCAGCGTTCAACGTAACGGTGAACTCTGAAACGAATGTCAGCCGTTCCTTCTAGGCCCACGAGCTGATAGCTGCATCGACTACGGTGGTGTGCAGGAGGATGAACCAGATCAACAAGCGGATGTACGGTTTCGGCCTGTCCAGTAGACATGCAACTCTGGTTCAGCGACCGGCACTAGCGGCATCTACTACTGCGTGGCACATGCTTGACCAGATCCTCTTCTGTGAACCGGCTTTTTAGACATTCGGAGCGTATATATTCTGGTTTGGTGCCTGCGCTGACGCGAAAATAAGCGTGCTTAGAGCCCTCGAATCCAATATAAACCCGATTGATACTGTTGTACAATCATGCCAGCATCCGAACTCCAAGAACACATCTGCAAACTGTTGGGGAAGCTTCTCGACGGCTATGACGCATCTTATGGTCTAGGCTCGATGACATGCAGCGTCTACGATACCGCATGGGTAGCCTGTGTCTCGAAAACCGTCGGAGGTCGTCCACAATGGCTATTCCCTTCGTCTTTCGCTTACATTATCCACTCACAGCTGCCAGACGGCGGGTGGCCGGCACATCCAGGTGAAGATGATACTGATGAAGTAGACGGGATCCTCTCGACTATGGCCGGTTTATACTGCTTGACACAGCACGCCAAAACCCCTTTCCAACTGCGACACCTTGAGAGCGGAGGCCTGGCAGTGAGGGTTGAGAAAGGTGTTGCACGATTGGCACAACTGCTGGAAAGATGGCGAGCAGACGATTGCAAGGCTGTAGGTTTTGAGGTCCTTGTTCCTTCCCTCTTAGAGCTGCTCTCGAAGGAGGGCATCCAATTCAGATTTCCAGACCAGGAGCTGCTGCTTAAGATACGTGACCAAAAGCTTGCTAAGGTGCGACCCGAAACACTCTATAGCAAAGCGCCCTCGGCTCTTCTTCACTCGCTCGAAGCATTCCATGGACGCGAAGATTTCTCTTCCGACCAAATCGCTCACCAAAAGGTTGGAGGGAGTATGATGGCCTCACCATCTGCTACTGCGTCATATCTGATTCGATGTACGCACTGGGATGATGTAGCCGAAGCATACCTTCGCCTGGTAATTTCGAACGGCGAAGGGAAAAGCTCGGGCGGTGTGCCAAGTGCATACCCCTCAACAAACTTTGAACTGATATGGGTACAGTGTTTGCTCCAGTTGTAACAATCCGACGGCGAATCCCAAATGTAGGTTGTTTCTACGATGCTGGAGGCTGGATTATGGGCACAAGGCGCACATGTGCTCCCACGGGATAAGATTTTGAAGATCCTCGAAGATGCCAAAGACAGTGCTGGAGGCCTTGTTGGCTTTGGTGAGCCACCTTTGATCTCGAGCGGACATGGACACTCATAGCGCGGCAGCCCCCGGTATCGAACCTGACCTGGACGACAGTGCAAAGTCGTCAATCATATTCAGCTTGTTTGGCAGACCAGGTTTTACAGCCCACACTGTAGAACACTTTGATTCCTCCAAATGTCTGAAGACGTATATCGCCGAGAGAAATCCGAGTATCAGCGCCAACTGCAATGCTCTGCTTAGTATCGTTCTTGATTCTGAAGAGTACCAATCGAAAACCCCAACGATAGAGAAAGTGACAGCTTATGTGTGTAACAGCTGGTGGGACACGGACGGTTCACTAGATGATAAATGGGTAAGTCTTCCCTCTACTCTGATGATTTCGAATGGTAGAGCTGACGAGATGCCATTGCTGGAAAAGAGTCTGTCGGCATATTATCCAGTAATGCTGATGGCTCGGTCGTTCACCGAGTTACTTCGAGCATGGGACGCGGGAAGGTTCTCGCAGCTTTCGCGGCTGCTTTTGCAGGAGAATGTCATGCCTACACTCTTCCAATGTCTGATCCGAACTCTCCAATCTCAGAGTCTCGACGGCTTTTGGGGTCGAAAGGGACCGAGGGAAGAGACAGCCTATGCAATCCTCACACTTCTGAGTTTACGTGTCTTACCTTTGGCCCAGTTCTTCCGCACAGAAATTGTGTCCGCCATCGATCGTGGCCGCTTATTCCTCAGAACTTCGAGAGTTCACAAGCCGGAGTATTTATGGGTCGAAAAGGTGACGTATGGGTCTGCAAGTCTGGCAGAAGCATACAACGTTGCCGCATTGTACGCTTCAACGGATGAACCACCGCTTGGACGAGGTGTGGCGGGGCTTTTCAGTATGCACTATAAGGATTTAGCTGAGTTCGGGAATCTGATCGACCATGGGCCACTGTCGAAGCATTCTAGATGGCTAGTACTCGCATCCTGGATTGACGGCCGCCTTTGTGTTCCGCAGCTGCAAAGGAGTCTCGGAGACGCCGGCGAGCGACCAGAAGTCGTGGAATACCGTGAGATTACGGCTTTCCACTGGATTTTCGCAAATCACAGGACGGGTTTGGCACTATCTCCCCGATTTCTTTGCGACATGATGAGCTTGTCACTTTTGAAAGATCGCCTTGTTGCATTGGTAGATGATGCTACAGTCTTTCAAAGTCGAAAGGAACTTGAGCAATTGACGGACGCTATCGGCAGGGCTTTCGAGAAGGGAGACCATCCTTTGTTTCCTCCGCGTATGCGGGACGGAGAGCATGTTCATACTGGTGAAGACAAGAGATCCAAAGAATCGTCCCTAGCTGAGGACACTATATCTGCTTTCTTGGGCTTCTTTGATAACCACTATGGTCTCTCTGGAGCTAGCAAATACGATAGAGCAACTTTGCAAAATGAAGCAGAGCGCTTCGTCCGGGCACAGATTGTGCGTATAGATCAGCGTAGGAACACAGAACACCCGAGGCTGGATCATTATGGTACAAAATCCCGTGAAACGGCCTATGGGCACGCTCCAACGGTCTCTGCGAGCCTGACGGGATGGCCTCTCATTTTCGCTTTTGCGACGTGCCTGAGGGCGCGTAACGGAAGAGAATTATGCCAGACTGCATCACAGAAGCGCGTGGCTGAAGACATTCGCAACTGTTCCGCGACAGTCTATGGACTCGAACAAGATCTGTCCAAGGCTTGTAGCAAGTTCCCGGTTTCTAAGCTGGGAAGATCAAGCAGCCAAGAGGTAGAGCTTCTGTCATACGAGAAAAGTCGGCTGACTCTAGCAATTGGACACCTTGGGAGAACGGGTCTCCACCATGACGCACTCAAGACCATTGAGGTTATTGTCGATGCTGCAGACCTTGCGGGGAAACCCTTTCAAATGCGGCTATGAAGCTCGCTTTGAGACCGATAAGGTATGTAAGATTTCAACTAGCGTCTACTTGAGTCCTGATGCTTATTGAGTCCTGATGGATTAGTCCTGCGTGATGGGTTTGTGGCCCCCAAGATGGTTCTAGACCTTTGGGTTTGAGTAAAAGCGCGGCATGTGGGTGAATGGAAGGTCGTACGCAATGACCATAAAGTTTAGGTAGTATTGTGATTACACCCCCTTTACCTACAATTACACCCCCCATTAGCCTATAGTTACAGCCCCATTAGCCTATAGTTATATCCCCCCTAATCGGGTTAGCGGTAACGTCGTCGGGGTAACACCCTATAAAGAACTCGCTACTAAAACTTTAATAGCTTCTCCTAACGCGATTACTCTATACTAGAATAATTATCTATAGATTTCTAATAGGCCTTAAATAAGCTATAGCTATAGTCTTTATAGATAAATGTTTTCTAACTAGCGCGTATTCTAATTAGCTAGAATCTATATACCGTTATAATCCTTAGTTATAATATTTTATAAAGACTCTACTACTAAGCTTACTACCTAATATCTATACTTTCTCCCTCTATCTAGCTATTATATATTAGGATTATATATACCTTTATAGCCTCTTATACTCCTCGCCGCTAGTACTAAGGACGTGCTATATCCTCGCCCTAATAGCCTTAGGGTTAGCCTAATAGCAGCCCTAGGATAGGATATTATTAGCGTAGATAGAGCGTATATTATAGGTAAAGTAGTAGGGGTAATTATCCTAGGTAGAGGAGTACCTTATTATCGCGCTAGTAGGGTAGGAAGGCCCCTACTAGTACCGCGCCCCCTTATTATTACCGTTAGTACGTCTTCTTATAGCGAAGTCCTAAGTATATTAGCTCCTATCTCTTCTTTAGCTACCTAGTCTATAAGGTTCGCTAACTGACCTCTACGTATAGGTATATAAGCTTTACCTCTTACGCCACGAAGGCTTAATATACTAACTTAGGAGGACGGGTTTTTAGAGCCCTAGTAAGAGAGGTATTACTTAATAAGTTTAAAATAGGAGGAGTCTTATTAGGTTAATTATTATATAGCTATATCTACGCGTATAGGTAGCTCCTATTAACTATAAGGTCTACCTTTAGTCTAAGTAATAGTAGGCTCTTATATATTAAGGAGGGAATTAAGGTTATTATTATCTTCTAGTTTATTAAGATATTATCGCGTTAAATAAGATATAGGCTTTTTAAACTACTAATAAGGGTAGATATTACGAAGTCTAAGAATACTAGGACTATTATTAGTAGACTTAGCTATACGACGACTAATAGTATAGGTATATAGAAGCCCTAATGTTATAGTGAAGATATTAGTATACTAATTAAGTACGACGGCCTATATCTTCTCCTACTACTTTAGTATAAGTCTAAGGGTAAAAGGGGAGACGTGAGTAATAATATTATAAAATATTAGTATTTTAACCTTATAAGGTATCCGTATCTTTACTATTTCTATATTACCTTTATACTTTACCTTCTATTAATTAAGGAGAGTCCTAATCTTTTTAATAATAGCCTTAAGATTACCTATATAAATTTATTAGCTAGTATAGTATAAACTTAAGTAAGGTATCTTAGTACTAACCTATTAAGAAGTATAGTTCTCTCTTTAATACTATATATTCACTTTTACTTTTAGAACTCGCGGTATTTAGGAAGTAGAAGATCTAATTAGTATATATCCTAATAAATTTCCTCTTATATAGATTAATCTAATACCTCTTTAAATAGATATAAATAGTGTGATTATACTTACTATATATATCCTATAAAGTATCCTAAGTAACTATGAAATTTATAACTATATACGCGTAAATAACTACTTACTAAGTGACTTTAAACTCTTCCTAGTCTTCTTTTATTCTAAATTTTACCTTATAATAGACTAGAATATCCTTATTAATATACTAGATATAAAGTATATACCGCGATCAAGGAAAGATAGTATAATACGCTAGTATAAGGGCTACTTTATAATCTATAATATTAATAACTAGATTTAGGATATCTAAGAAGATATATATATCGCGATATTACTAGAGGGCCTATATATAGTCTTTAGTTTCCTCCTTTTCTAGGAAGTAAAAAGTAGTAAAGAATAATATATTAATAGAGGTAGTACTAGTAATAATAAGGAGGAGGATCTTATACTTATTTATTTTATAGGTGTAGTTTATAATAAGTACTTCCTAGTTTAGCTATAGTATTTTATAGTAGGAAGTCCTTAAGAAGAAGAGGTATATAACTTACTCCTTATAATCTTTTAGGTATTTTATATACTAATCCTCCCCCTTATATAGCTATTAAAGTAACGCTTAGATAGGCGTAAGTAGGCCTAGATAGACTTTTCTTATATAGGCCCTAATATTATAGACGTCTTAAACCTTAAAGATAGGATTATCCTTATTATAACTAAGATATAAAGAGGTAATAATCTAAGTAGGCGTATTATTAATAAGTATCTATCTTTAGATTTAGTCTCTTATATCTAGTATTATTAGAATAACTCTATAGGCTTAATAGCCGACTTACTTCATACTAATATAACTATAGGCTAGGTTTTCTACCTTAAGAATCTATATATTAGTAACGCGATTATATATTACTATTACCTTAAATAGATAGTTAATTATTTAAGAGGTAGTATATAACCTCTTCTACCCCTAAGGCCCCTTCTCTTTACCCTTATAACTATAAAAGAACTAGGCTTTTCGCTTAACTCCCTTTTTATTAAGCTTAATTTACTAGATTCTAACTACGTAGCTATATAATTTAGTATACTTATTAATCTAGGCTTTTATAGCCTTAGGAGAGGTATCTATAAGGCTATTTAGCGGTAGTTCTAGAGTAATAGGTATAGTATTAGTGGTATAAGTGTAGTTAGGAAAAGGTAGGTAGATTCTAATATATAGAGATTATTACTGCGCGTAGGGCGTTACCCTAACGACGTTACCGCTAACCTAATTAGGGGGGGTATAACTATATGCTAATGGGGGTATAACTATAGGCTAATGGGGGGTGTAATTGTAGGCAAAGGGGGTGTAATCACAATATTACCCTAAAGTTTTGGAGGTCTGCTAGGTATCTGCCTCAGCCCTATGCTTGGCATGGCTTAAACGTTCAGCCGTTCTACCGCATGCTTGAGGCTTTTCCTCCATTGGCCCTTACATACTGCCTCCATATAATGTAAGTCGGAGCGATACGTGCCGAAGCAAAACACCTTGAATGTAAGTATCTGTCCACACCTTACCTGCTTTGCAAGACGGCTGGCACTCAAAGCGAGGAGTGATTTGGGAGGGATTGGTAGATGGACAGGGATTGTAGGGCAGGATGCTTGGGGTGGTGGGTGTGCTGTGCCTGAGATCGACGAGATTGCAATCAACGGTCCCAAGTGCCGGACGGCCCACGCAATCTAGGTGCATAATGTATTGTACCTGCAAGTAAGGCTGAAACAATGTTTAAGCCTACAGGCCACGTGCAGGTGCGACGTTGAATATCATGTGCCCACCTCTAGCCCTACTGTTTGCCTGCATCATTGTCTGATCAACGATTGCTCGAAGGTGTTTCCACTATCAGAAACCCGGAACCGCTATGGCCCTAGGGGTCAACGATTCAACGATCGAGGTGGCAGGCTCGGGGGGCGGCCGTAGCCCCCGTCCAAGAGCAGCACGTCGTGCCGGATAGATTCGGCTATATTGACCACTTTCAGGTATCATGGATTTGTGGTGTTGGGGGCCGCTTTGAGGTATTCCTCTCGAACGACAGTCGTTGGGTATCTCAGAAGGCCCCGAAGCATAGATACTTTCAGCGGCCCCTGCACGGCCCTAGATGCATGGCTGGGCCCTATCGGGCTGGGAATCGCCCTCAGCTGATCGGGCCGCCGGGGCCGCTAGTGGGCGTCCCTGGGCTAGTCGGGCGGGTATCTCGATCTGCGGATGCAGCTAGACCTAGTATGGTGACCTGTGTTGGGGGATAAATTAGGGGTATAGCTGTAATACTTCGCTACCTGAAACAGCTTCTAGATGCTCGCTGAGGAGTTCGCAGCCTGGTGGGTGCGAAATCATTCTGTGAATCCCTGTAGAGTCTTTGTGGACCCCAACGGCTCATTTCTCTCTCGTCAAAGAATTCCGATTATAGCGTAGTGACGCCAGCCTGGCACTGAGAAGATCGAGTATATAATGGGTGTTTGGGACTCGTGGGATTCCTGTTTGTTTCCTCAATCCAAATCGCAAACGCAGTCAACATCCACTCCCCGAAATACATACCTGAAACATGTTTCTCAAATCCATCTTCCTTCTTGCCTTGGCCGTTCCTGTTTTCGGCGATTATTTGCAACACTGGACAAACGAGAATGAGTTCCATGTCGAGCCCTCCGAGAAACCCTTCAGCAGCCTCGATAACGGCGTGAATTTCTACTTCCAGTACGACGGCAACTTCGTCGTTTATCTCCACGGCACCGTGAATACCGCCGATGCCGTTTGGCACAGTCACACGGTATGAATTTGTGACATCTACCGTGCTTTGCCTACAAG